>OGYW01002112.1_pt1 | contig 15903 bp, 20 predicted proteins | sample 1576621 | NCBI WGS metagenome assembly OGYW01 (sample SAMEA3541528, study PRJEB24748) | human gut metagenome | biome: human gut; feature: human-associated habitat; material: faeces | place: China | collected 2012 | reverse complement strand
CCCAACGGGCCCGGCATTATGCCAATCCTGCCTATACTTATACTTGCTATGATGCTCTTTATCGCACTCCCCGGCAACACGTGGGCGGATGCCTCTGGCACTCGTTCGACCATCAACGTGGTTACCATCCCGATCCGTTTTATGGTGGATTGATGGATGTATTCCGTCAGCCCAAGTATTCGTATTATATGTTCAAGGCACAGCGTTCGCCCGAGAAACAGGAACGCCTTTTCGAGACTGGCCCGATGGTTTATATAGCCCATGAAATGACTCCGTTCTCAAGTAAGGATGTCACTGTTTATTCGAATTGCGAGGAAGTACGGCTTACTTTCATGAGAGACGGGAAAGTGTCTACTTACAGCAAGCCACTGACAGAAGCCGGTATGCCTTCACCTGTTATCACTTTCCCGGATGTTTATGACTTTCAGATGGACAAAGCCATGTCCCGGAAGAAAAAGCAAGAGGATGTGCTTTTGCTGGCCGAAGGGCTGATAGATGGCAAAGTGGTTGCCACCCATGAAGTGCACCCGGCACGTCGTCCGGAAAAGTTGCTGCTTTGGATAGATAATGAAGGAGTTGACCTGAAAGCCGATGGCTCCGACTTTGTAACAGTAGTGGCAGCCGTTGCCGATAAAAATGGAAATATCAAGCGTTTGAATAATTATTATGTGAAGTTCCATGTGGAAGGCGAAGGACGCCTTCTGGGAGATGCTTCCATATTGGCGAATCCCGCACCTGTAAAGTGGGGCACTGCTCCGGTACTGATACAGTCGACCTTGAAACCGGGTAAGATAAAGGTGACAGCCAGTGTGCTGTTTGAAGGTTCGCAGATGCCCACCAGTGCTGTACTGGAGTTGGAGAGTGTGCCGACAGAGCATCCGTTACTATATTCGGGGAAAGAGGCGGCGCTTATTTCAAATCCTTCTGCCGCCGGATTGGGAGGAATAGCTGTAAAATCGGCTGCTGAGTTGGAACAGGAGCGGTTGCAGAAAGAACAGAATGCGCAGAAGCTGAAAGAAGTCGAGAAGCAGCAGGAAGATTTTGGTGAGAAGAAGTGAATGAACCTTCCCGGTGAAATAGAAAAACAATGGTATGAAATCTATAAAAGTAACTTTGGGTACAGGATTGTTGGCCGCTATTTCTTTATATAGCAATGCGGCTAATAATTTATCCAAGCCTAATATCATTTTTATTCTCTGCGATGATATGGGCTATGGCGACTTGGGATGTTACGGACAGAAATATATCCAGACACCCAATCTTGACCGTATGGCGCAGGAAGGTATGCTGTTTACCCAAGCTTATGCCGGTAGTCCAGTTAGTGCACCTTCACGTGCTTCTTTGATGACCGGGCAGCACACCGGACATACCCATGTGCGTGGTAATAAAGAATATTGGAAGAATGTTCCTACCGTGACATACGGTATCAATAAAGATTTCTCTGTCGTGGGGCAGGAACCGTATGATGAAGATCACATTATTCTGCCTGAAATCATGAAGAAGAACGGCTATACTACAGGAGTTTTCGGTAAATGGGCAGGCGGCTACGAAGGTTCATGCTCCACACCGGACAAACGGGGTGTAGATGAATTCTACGGTTATATATGTCAGTTCCAGGCACATTTATACTATCCCAACTTCTTGAACAGATACAGTAAAGAGGAAGGGGATGCCGGAGTCGTACGTATTGTAATGGAAGACAACATCAATTATCCCATGTTTGGTGATGATTACAAAAAGCGTTCGCAATATTCTGCCGACCTGATTCATCAGAAAGCCATGGAGTGGATTGATAAGCAGGATGGCAAACAACCTTTTTATGGCTTCTTCACTTATACGCTTCCACATGCCGAACTGGCGCAGCCTAATGACTCCATTTTGAAAGGCTACAAAAAGCAATTCTTCAGAGATAAAACCTGGGGAGGTTCCGAAGGTTCGCGATACAATGCCGTGGAGCATACCCATGCTGAGTTTGCCGGTATGATCACCCGCCTTGATAGTTATGTAGGCGAAGTCTTGAAGAAGCTGAAAGAGAAAGGTCTTGATGATAATACGATTGTTATCTTTAGCAGTGATAACGGCCCCCACGAAGAGGGTGGAGCGGATCCGGAATTCTTTGGGAGGGATGGTAAGCTACGTGGTCTGAAACGGCAATGCCATGAGGGTGGTATACGAATCCCCTTTATTGTGCGTTGGCCTAGGCATGTATCAGCAGGCAAGGTGAATGATCACCAATTGGCTTTCTACGATGTGATGCCTACATTCTGTGAGTTGATGGAGGATAAAGCGTTCCCGAAGAAATACATAAATAAGAAGATAAAGAATGATTGCTTCGACGGCATCTCTTTTGTTCCGACCTTGTTGGGGGACGACGGCAAGCAGCAAAAACATGGTTTCCTTTATTGGGAGTTCCATGAAACAGATCAGATTGGTGTCCGTATGGGAGACTGGAAATTATTGGTTAAGAAAGGGACACCTTATCTGTATGATCTCGCAAATGATGTACATGAAGATCATGATATTGCAGCTGCTCATCCCGATATTGTGAAGCAGATGAAAGAGATTATTAAGCGGGAACACAGAGATAGCGAGATGTTTCCTGTTACATTACCTGATCTGTAGCTGATAGCATAAAGATGTATTGCAAAAGACGGCATTACACCTTCAACTTTCTCCCTTTATAGGTTTATGTTCTTCCTTATATTGAGTGGGCGAACATCCCATGTATTGTTTAAACACCGTACTGAAATAGCGGGAAGTTGAGAACCCTGTCTGGTCTGCGACTTCAACGATGCTGAGCGCGGTATGGGTAAGCAGCCAGGCACTCCGTTCTATCCGTAGTTTGGTGATATAATCATTGGCCCCCATTCCCGACAATGCTTTCAGCTTGTTGTAAAGGCCTGCACGGCTGATACCCAATTCCGTACAAAGGAACGGTATCCCCATTTGCTGGTTATCCAGATTCTCGGAGATCAGTTTATTCAGGCGGTTGAGGAATTTTTCATCGGCCGAGCTGAATGTACTTTCCTGTGGCAGGGGGAGTGGTCCGGCTTCAGCATAACGTGTCCGTATCCGTTCGCGATTCTTCAGTTGGCTTTGGATAACGGTATAAAGTATGTCTACTTCGAAAGGCTTGGTCAGGTATGCATCCGCTCCGTTCTTGTAACCGAATAACTGGCTTTCCTCATCATTGCGGGCTGTAAGCAGGATAACGGGGATATGGCTGATTTCCAGGTCTTCTTTGATATGCTTGCATAATTCATAGCCATTCATACGTGGCATCTGAATATCACTGACTACAATTTCTGGTGAAGATTCACGGCAGATACGCAAGGCTTCTTCACCGTCATAAGCTACCCGGATTTCTTTGAATTTATTCTTAAGGGCGGAGAATAGATAATCTGTCAGATCTTTGTTATCATCCACGATCAGCAATGTACAATTTTGGGTATCCTCTTTGTTTTGCATATGCGTCGGCTTCGGCTTTCATCGCTTCCGCTTTCGCTTTCCTCACCGTAGCACGCAGGGAACCGATGGCTGCTGCAGTGCCCACAAGGCCGCCGCTAAGAATAATGTTCATGATCTCGCTAAAGTCCATACCACCCGTTTTTTAGTCAGTCAACCTTTTATTCTGCTTCCTCGCGTTTCTTTCGGAATAGTCCGATAACCCATTGCACCAGTCCCGTGTCGGCTACCCCATTGGCTACAAGTGAGGCACCAAAACCATAGAGCAAGGCAATGTCCCAGCTCACATCACTCACAAATCCGGCATCAAGCCACCACAGTAGCATCGCGCACACCAAGCCCACACACCAGCTCACCAGCTGCGTCACCCAGCCTTTCATGTTGGGGAACAAACCTTTCAACCCTTCAGTAAGCACCACCACACCGCCGACGAAACCGGCAAAGGTGCCAATCATTGCGTCATAGTCCGTTGCCGGAACATCGGCCCCTTGGGCCATCACAGCCGATACTGTTCCCAGCATCAGCATCATAAACAGCATAATTCGTTTCATTGATTGCTTCTTTTATTATTGGTTAATACCTATTTCTTTCAGCCATTTCTGTACATCGAAACTGGGGCAGGCTTTGGCCGCCAGCTCGTTGTGTCCCACAATGCGCACATCCGGGAATCTGCGATGGAAGTCCTTCACATACTTCTCCAGTGCCTTTTTCTGGCAGCCGGTGCGGGTGTCCTTCGGGGTCTTGCCGTCCTTGGCCACACCGCCGGCATACACAATGTGGCGGCTCACGCTGTTGTACCCCTTGGCTCCGTTGGTCACTTCCCAGGGATCCACCTGCGCATCCTCGTTGTTGTTCACCAAGCGTTCCACACCGCCCTGCAGGTGGAACAGGTCGGTGTAGCCCACCTGTTTCCAACCTCTGCCACCCTGGCTTACGGGCGAAGTGTGCCACTTCCGGATGTCCGCCGATGATACCTCACGCCCCTCCGGGGTTGCCGTACAGTGAATTACCAGATACTTCAATTTTGCCATACCATCTTATCCTTTCTGGTTTTGGGTAATGGTAATCTTGGCCGTCTTGCTGCGGTCGGCATTGAGCGTAAGGGTCAGTGTACCGGTTTTCTGACTGCCACTGTTTGCACCGGCCGAAATCTTCACGCCTTTATCCGTCGCTTCCACCTTGAAGCCGGCAGGGGCACTGCCTATCTCATATTCTCCGCTGGCGGTCACGGTCACTTCTTCACTGCCACCGGTTGCCTCAAGGGTCACACTGGCAGGGTCAACTGAAATCTTCTTCTCGCTCGCCTTGAACACGGGGTTGCTTCGCTTGTCCAGCACCACCACTTCTTCACCGAAGGCAATGTTCGTGTCAGCCTTCATCAGCATCTTGAAGAAGTACAGTTCGCTCGCGTTCGAGATCTTGTCAATCTGAATCACGTCTTCATCGTCCTGCAGGTTCACAGCCGCAAACAGGTTGCCGCCGGCATCGGGCGAACAGAGGGTGCACACAATCAGATCATCGGGCCAGGCCGCAAGCGTCTCAATGGTAATGCCCTTGTAGCGACGGGCATTCACATCGGTTTCGCTCGTGTTCTTGGACTCGCGCTGGGTCAGCTCGTCATCATACTTGTCAAAGTCGTTCACGCTCATCAGAATGCGGAGGTCCGGGTTGTTGCGGATGGCCACGGGAATCTTCGCACGCATGGCTTTCAGTCTGCCCAGCATGGTCGATTCTGCGCTGTCCACCACAATCACCTCAGTATCCTTGGCCATCTGGGTCAGGATGCCGTTAAACAAGTGGTCGTCATCATCCCCATATTCACCGTTCACATAGTGGTCACCCAGTTCAAACTGTACCCGCTTGGCCAACTCGGCAAGCAGGGCGTTCTGCGCTTCGGGCGGAAGTTCCGAGAATACCAGGTTGCCCTTCGGCTGCCATTTGCGCCAGATGTTCTCGAACGTGCGGGGGTTAAACACCGTAAAGGCCATGAAGTCCACCGGGTCAAGACTCTTTTCGTCGTAGTTGAAGTTGCCCTTCGAATCCTCCACGCCGGGGTTCTCCTTGCGCTTCTGGAGCATCTTGCCGGTCTTCAGGCGCGGCAGGCTGATTTTCTTCTCCACACCGGGAATCACCATGATCAGCCCCTTTTCCACAATCTCATTGCTCGTAGCGGCAAGCGTCAGCAACTGTTCCAGTACCTCGCCGCTGTAATTCGTGTTTCTTACAATTATTGCCATAGTTCAATCACTTTTTACGTTTGTCCTTAATTTCTCGCATACGCCTGTTCCAGGGGCTTTCTTCACCATTCGGTTCCAGATGCAGGTCTTCCATCACACGGCGCTTTACCGGCAGTTGGGCCAGGGCCTTTTCGCCGTTCTCGCGGTCATTGGCCAAAAGGTTTTCGTAGATGGGGCGGGTAGTCGCATCAATGCGACCGTCCTGCTCGGCTGCGTCAAGCAGCTGCTTGCGGGCGGCAAGGTCTTCGGCTTCAGCCTTGTCTTCGTAGGTCTTCACCTTGGCCTTCAGGTCGGTGTTCTCTTTCGTAAGGATAGGTACCTTGCCTGCCTCTTCCTCCAGTTGGTCCATCAGGCGGAACACATCCGCATCACTCGCGCAGTCCTTGAAGCGCGGGCGTTTCTTTACGTCTTCCAGATTCATGTCTTCTCTGTTTTTTTGTGGCTCAACGAGCCGGTTATTGAATAAAGTATATATCTGCGCCGGTGTACTGTCTGCCGGCACGGGGTCTGCATCATAGATGTCGTCTATGAAACCAAGGTCCAGGGCTTCCTTGGCGGTCAGCCAATGGTCCTCGCCGTCAAAATAGGTCTGTTTCACTTCTTCCTTGCTCATGCCCAGCCGCTCGGCATAGATTTCACTCAAGCTGCCTTCCAGGCTTTCTATCTCTTCCATGCAACGCTGCAGGTCCTGCTTGTTGCCGTAACACCCGCCGCTCACACTGTGCAGCATCAGACGGGCATATTTGCTCATTTCTACGGGCTTGCCGCAAAGGGCTATCACACTGGCCATGCTGGCGGCTATGCCATCCACATAAATGCGGATGTCGGCCTGGCTATGGCGCAGGGCGTTGAATATCGCAATGCCGCTGTACACTTCCCCGCCGTTGCTGTTGATACGCACATGGATGCGTCGGCTCACGCGTTCGGCTTCCATCAGTTCCTGGGCTATGCGCCCGCTTTGCACCTCCGTATAGTCTCCGATGTCCCCGTACAGGAATATCGTACTGGTGCCGTCGTCACTCGTTGTAATATTGAAAAATCTGCTCATCGTCATGTCTTTACCAGCGGTTTCCCCGCCTTTCGATGGTGCGAAAATAGAACATTCCCATGGCACCAAGAAACCGCGTCCGCATCATAACGTTTTCTGGCGTTATCATAACGCTGTAACCCGTCATCATGCGTACGCGCTTTTACAAACCCCGCTTTTTCATGCAATTTTGTAACGTGATTTACAACTAAAAAGGACGATTTATGGCAGATTTGACGAATGCCCAGAAAAAGGAATGGGCAAAAACTTTGTACCTCAAGGAAAACCTCACACAGCAGGAAATCGCCGACCGGGTGGGCGTGTCACGGGTGTCCGTGTCCAACTGGGTACGGGCCGGGAAGTGGGAGGAACAGAAGGTGGGGCTTACGCTCACAAGGCAGGAACAGGTGGCTAACCTCTACCGGCAGGTGGCCGAAATAAACAAGGCCATCGCCGAACGGCCCGAAGGGGAACGGTTCCCCTCATCCAAGGAGGCTGACATCCTCGGGAAACTGTCGGCGGCCATACGCAACATGGAGCAGGAAGTGGGCATTGCCGACATCATCAGTGTCCTCACCGGGCTCATCGACTGGGTACGGGCGGCCGACCTCGAAAAGGCAAAGGAAATTACACGCCTGGCCGATGCGTACATTAAAGACAAATTATAAAGGGATAGACAATGAAACAGACTGACAGACTCGCTCTCCTCGATTGGGAGAAGTACAAAGAAGACATCGCAAGGGCTACACCGGTCGATAGGAACATGACGGCAGCCGAACGGGAAAAACACCGGGAATATCTTGAGAAACATCCCATAGAATGGATCAAGTTCTTTTTTCCGAATTATGTCAAATATGAATTTGCCGACTTCCAGAAAAAGGCTATCCGGCGGATCATTGCACACGATGAATGGTTTGAGGTGCTTTCTTGGAGCCGTGAGCTGGCCAAATCCACCGTCACCATGTTCATCGTCATGAATCTCACGCTTACCGGACGCAAAAAGAATGTGATTCTGACCTCCAACAGCAAGGACAATGCGGTGCGCCTGCTCGATCCCTACCGGGCCAATCTCGAAGCCAACGGACGCATCATGGCATACTACGGCAAACAGGAACTGCCGGGCTCATGGACCGAGGATGAATTCACCACCAAAGGGAAGGTCTCTTTCCGCGCACTGGGTGCCGGACAATCTCCGCGTGGTTCGCGAAACGAGGCCATACGTCCCGACGTACTGCTGGTCGATGACTTTGATACGGACGAGGATACCAAGAACCCGGACATCATCCAGAAGCGCTGGGACTGGTGGGAAAATGCGCTGTATCCCACAAGGTCCATTTCCGAACCTACACTGGTCATCTTCTGCGGAAACATCATCGCCAAGGACTGCTGCGTGGTGAGGGCGGGCGAAATGGCCGACTCCTGGGACATCGTGAACATCCGCGACAAAAACGGTTTTTCCACATGGCCGGAAAAGAACTCGGAAGAGGACATCGACCGCACACTGTCCAAAATATCCAAAAAGGCGGCACAGGGAGAATATTTCAACAACCCGATTTCCGTGGGAGAGGTATTCGAAAACATTGCATACGGCAAGGTTCCGGCACTCTCCAAATTCAAGTTCCTCGTGGTGTATGGCGACCCGGCACCGGGCGAAAGCAAGGGTAAGAAAGGCAAATCCTTCAAGACGGTTTCGCTCTGTGGCAAATTGGGTGGCAGGCTTTACGTCATCAAGACTTTCCTGGCACAGGCGCTCAATGCGGAGTTCATTGACTGGTATGTCCGGATGCTTGAATTTGTCGGGGGCAAGACCAATGTCTATTGCTACATGGAGAACAACAAGCTGCAGGACCCTTTCTTCCAACAGGTGTTCAAACCGCTGGTGGCAAAAGTACGCCGCGAACAGAAGATTGCGCTGTTCATCCGGGGCGACGAGGAGAAGAAGACGGACAAGGCTACGCGCATCGAGGCCAACCTTGAACCGCTCAACCGCGAGGGGAACCTCATCCTCAACGAGGCTGAACGGGACAATCCGCACATGAAGGAACTGGAGGATCAATTCAAGTTGTTCACCCTGACCATGCGCTATCCGGCCGACGGACCGGATGCGGTCGAAGGGGCGAACCGTATCATTGACGAACTGATCAGGCGCATTGAACCGCCCGTATTCCGATCACGGAAGGATGTAAGAAAACGGAATAAGAAAAGATTATGACAACTCTAAAACAATAGGACTATGAGCAAATTTGTTGAACTTACCGATTACGATGCGAGCATCCACCGAGACATCCTCGACGCACTGGTTCGCGAAGACGAAACGGTCATTGAGGTTTGCGAGGACAGGGCCATTGCCGAAATGCGGTGTTATCTGGGCAAACGCTACGACTGCAACAAGATTTTTGCAGCCACCGGCGAGAACCGTAACCAGCTCGTGCTGATGATGGTCATCGACATGGCGGTCTATCACATCTTCTGCATCCACAACCCGCAGAAACTTTCCCAGGTACGCAAGGATCGTTACGAACGGGCGGTGGAATGGATGAAGGCGGTGGCCGACGAGGACATTTCAATCGAAGGGGCTCCGCTGCTGCCCGAGGAACAAAGGGCGGGCAGGTCGGATTTCCGCATTCAAAGCAACCGCAAACGAACGAACCACTGGTAAAAAGCAAGCATCATGAAAAAGAAAAACAGAAAAAACAACAAAGCCGGCATCATCACCGTAGGGGGAAACTTCACGTTGCCGGGACAAAAGAGACCGAATGTGATTGTGCTCACACAGCCCAAACGCTTCGGGCTGGACATTTCCGACTACATGGCAGCCGTAAGGGTGGCCGAGAATGTCGATTTCTCGCGACGTTACAAACTTTATGACCTCTACGAGGACATTCTGATGGATACCCACCTTTCCTGTGTGCTCGAAAAGCGAAAGAATGCCGTGCTGTGCTCCAACATGGAATTCCGGGTGGACGGGAAGCCCGACGATAAAATCAACGAACAGATACAGTCGCCCTGGTTCAACCGGCTGGTGGGTGACATCCTTGATGCGAAATTCTGGGGCTTCTCGCTCTGCCAGTTCTACAAGCTGCAGGAGTGGGTGGATTATGACCTGGTACCACGCAAGCATGTGGATCCGGTCAGGGAACTCATCCTGCGCCACCAGACGGACATTACCGGCCATTCCTGGAATGAATATACCGACCTGCTGTTTGTGGGTTCACCGTCCGATTTGGGGCTGTTGGCCAAGGCTGCACCTTGGGTCATCTACAAACGTAACACTACGGGCGACTGGGCACAGTTCTCCGAGGTATTCGGCATGCCTATCCAGGAATATATCTATGATTCCGACGACGACGAGTCACGCCAGCGGGCCATGGAGGATGCGGCCAATGCCGGAAGTCTGGCGCAGTTCTTCCATGCCAAGGACACGGAACTCAAACTCACGGAAGCCGGAAACAAAACAGGGTCTGCCGATGTCTATGAACGCCTCTGCGAGCGGTGCAACAACGAAATTTCCAAACTGATACTGGGCAATACGCTGACCACCGAATCGTCCGAAAAAGGCACGCAGGCTTTGGGTACGGTTCATAAGAAAGTAGAGGACAAGGTACTGGAGGCCGACCGGAAGTACGTGCTCAACGTGCTGAATTACGACATGACGGACATTCTGCTGCGCATGGGCATCAACACCGAAGGGGGTACGTTCTGTTTCCCCGAACCGAAGGAAACGGATGCCGGTACCAAAATATCCATCCTCACGCAGCTGAAGAAGAACTTCAACATCCCCATCGACGACGACTATCTCTATGAGGAATTCGGTATCGACAAACCGGCCAATTACGAGCAGCTGAAGGCGGAACAAAAGACGGCTGAACAAGCCGACCAGATTCCAAGCCCGAAGAAGGAGCCGGAGCCAGCGAATAAGGGACGGGATGATGAACCGACACCGAAACAGAAAAGAAACTTCCGGAACTGGCTCAAAGGTTTTTTCGTGAAAGCCCCGGCAGACGGGGCAGCTTTAGACTGGTAGTCGACAGACTGTATGCGGCTGATAATGGCAGCATCTCCATGGAGTTTGACTTCTCCGAAGAGGTGCTGCGGCGTGCCTTGCTGAACATATACAGCAGGGACTTTCATCCGGCAACCGAAATCGAAATCAACCTGTTCAATGAAATATGGGCAAAGATGGACAAGGCGGCAAAGGAAGGGTTCAGCAAATCCAAGGCCATTACTCCGGACGAGGATTTCAGAAATGCCATACTCCGGAACAATGCCGTATTCTCGGCATTCAAGGTACATCGTATGCAGAATGACATGGCACGACTTTTATTGGATTCAAACGGCATTTTAAAACCGTTCGACAAATGGGTACAGGAAGTCTTGCCCATTGCTTCCCATCAGGTTCGTCACTGGCTGCGGACGGAGTATGATACGGCGGTCATCCGGGCGCATCAGGCGGCTGACTGGCAACAGTTCCTGCGCGAACGCGATATTCTGCCCAACCTCAAATGGCTACCGTCCACCTCCATTCATCCGGGGGCTGACCACCGCCCGTTCTGGAATACCATCCGGCCGATTGATGACACGTTCTGGAACATCCACCGACCGGGCGACCGGTGGAACTGCAAGTGCGACCTCACTGCCACCGACGAGGAGCCGACACCACTTCCGGACGAAGACGACAAGAACAAGCCCCAGCCCGGACTGGATAACAATCCGGGAACGGACGGCAAACTGTTTTCCGACAATCATCCATATCAGGCAGAAGCCCACAAGGGTGCCCAAAAAGCGGTGGATAAACTTATGGCCCGTATTGACGAGATGATTGCGGAAATGCCGGACTACCTTACCGGGGAGGAAAAAATGGCCATTGCCCGGAACAACCTCGAAATGGAAAAGGCTCTTAAAATCAAAAAAGGAAAACCTATGGATGTGGATAAGGCGGACAAACAGAATGCAAATCCCAAACATGTGGAAGAGTATATTTTGGATTCCAAAGGAATATACCGCGATAAAAGGGGAAACAGATACCGGAAGAACAGCGATTACGATAAAAAACGGGATACTCCATACAGTATCAACTGCCAGACTTGCGCACCGGCATACGCTTTACGATTACGTGGATGGGATATTACCGCCAAAGGCAATGTCGCAGGGTCTAAACTTGAATATCTGAGTAATGGACGTGCTTTTGAAGTCTGGAAAAACACCGACGGTACTCCGGCGCAACATATAAGTATAAACAGCTGGCTTGCGCACAAAGGATACCTGAAAATGACCCCTAAAAGGTACATGGAGTATTTCAATGAGGTATGTAAGGAAGAAGGCGTGTATGAATTGTGCATCGGCTGGAAAAGTGGAGGAGGTCATGCTACAATCCTGCAACGGTTTGCGGATGGTGAACTAAGGTATATCGAACCCCAAAGCGATAATTCTGCCGGTTCAGGAATGGAATGGAAAGACGTAAAATATTTATGTGAAATAGGAGCTGCGACTTCCCACAACTGCAGGGGAGTCCTGAGAATTGACAATAAGCTATTCGATGTCTCCTTCCTCGATATTTTCGATACATGAATCGATAACGTCAAGGGATAACGGACCGGTTATTTCGGTTGCGTCTTTACCGTCATACAGATAGACGAAAGGATAACCGGTACAGGAGTCCCCCGGAAACTTGAACACATAGGCTTCCTGGCCTTCATAAATACCAAGGTATTCGAAGGTGTCACCGTATTGCTCAATAAGTACACGGGCCTCGTTCTTTACTTGTTCCGGTATATTCATAACGCATAAAAGGCATATTGGAAGCCTCGGTTGCAAAGTTATAAATTATTCTTGAATTACTGATGATTATGGACATAAAAGATTTTACGGAAATGATAAAGCGGAAACGTGACAGGCTGGACAGTATGATGCGCCGCAAAATGCCAGTCATGGTAGGACGAATGGCCAAAGACCATTTTCAGGATAACTTCCGGCAGGGTGGATTTGTCAATGGCGGTCTTCACCCTTGGCCCAAAGCCAAACGGCTGTCCTCGGGAGGTTCCGATGCCGCCAGCAATTATGGAACGCTGCTCTCCGGCAGGAAACATCTGTTCAAATCGGTCGGATATACACCTGCAGACTACCGGGTAAGGGTATTCAACGAGGTGGTCTATGCACCCATCAACAACTGGGGCGGGGAAATCGATGTCACCGTCACAGACCGCATGAGGCGCTTTGCATGGGCCAAGTTCTACAAGGCTTCGGGAAAAAGAAAAAAAACCGGCACAGGGCAAAAGAAACGCGTCAAACGACGTTCCAAGCCGAAGGAACTGAATCCGCAGGCACAGTTCTGGAGGAACATGGCGCTTACCCAAAAAAAGAAACTGCACATCCGCATCCCGCAGCGCCAGTTCATGGGCGAAAGCGAAGAATTGAACCGGCGTATCCGGGAAAAGGTGGACCAGGAAATTACCAACATTTTAAACCAATAACGATATGGACGAAATTTTTATCGCAATCATGGAACAGATTGCACAGGAAATGCCGGAACTCTCTCTCATCGACGAGGACTACGGACAATTGGAAATGGGAGCAGAAGAAGACCAGTACCCGGTCACTTTCCCTTGTGTATTAATCGGAAATACAAACTCCGACTGGCACGACCTCGGATACGGGGCACAGAAAAGCGAATCCGCACTGACCGTCCGGCTGGCCATCGATTGTTACGACGATACAAGCTACGCATCCGGCACGTATGACAAGGTGAGGGAAAGGCAGCAGCTGGCCAAGAAATTATACAAGTCGCTGCAGTGTCTGCAATGCACGGACAACGCTTCGCCGCTGGTACGCGAGAAAAGCCGTTCGTATGCCATGCCGCATTACATCAAGGTCTATGAAATGACGTTCTCATTCACACTGCACGATGAATCGGCCATGCCGTCATCTTATGGGGAATAGTTCCAGCTGGGCGGCAGTCAGACGGGGGGCTTTCACCTTGGGAACAGGCTTCAGATTGTAGTCTGTTCCCTCACGTGATTTCCGGCGGATGATGGTCATGATACGTTCCTCGGATATAAAGAATTCGCGCTCCGACAACACTTTTAAAGCATCGTCGAACCGCAACCGCTGTATTTCTGTCCAATAGTAGTAACGACGGCATAGTGCCTCGTCACGCAGCTTGATCAGTTCTTTATCCCGTCCTTTGCCCATACATTTTATTTCTCTTACAAAAATAACTGATTTCCATCTATTTTAAGAACAAAAGCGCCGCAATTATAACAACTGCGGCGCTTTCTGTTTATAGGGTTAACGGGTTTCGGCTACAAACGGCAGAAACTGGGTTCAATGCGGGTCCATACGCCGTTTTCAGGGTTGCGGCGGCTGAAGTAGTAGTTGGTGGCATTGCGCTGCACTACATTAGCTTCCTTGAACAGGCGCATGATGTCTGCATACTCTTCATCGAACTTATCTTCCAGTTCATACAGCTTTGAAATGCTCTTGTAGTCCAGGTCGCCCATCTTGTTGCGCTCCAGCAGGGTCATGGCCATCTGATACATCGGATCATCAGAACCTTTCTCGCTGTTCTGCATGTAGCGCTTCAAATAGTCAATCAGACGGTCGGCTGCCATGTCGGCTCGTTCATCGAAGCCTTTCACCTTGTTGCTTTTCACTTCCAGACGGAAGTCTCCGTCCGTAATGGTATAGCTGCGCTGTTCGTCGCTTTTCACCTGGCCGTATTCCTTCATCACCTTGGTAAAGGCATCGGCTTCTTTTTCCAGCCATCCGCGGAACCCGGTCACGGCATTCACCATCTCAAGAACGTTGGTCTTTACTTCGTGCATAAACTCACCGCGTAATGCCTCGTAAGTTTCACGACGGGCGATGCGGTCTTCTTTCTCTTCTTGCTGCAGCTGGGCCATGAGGGCTGCTCGCTGTTCTTTACTCAGGGACTTGATGTCCACACTTTGATTGTTCTTTTCCATTTTAAATCATTTTAGTTGTTAATCAGCTATTACTTTGTCATCCTTCAGCAGCAAAGCGAATGTCCTGTCTCTTTCTGCTTTGGTTTCAAACTTCTTGTATGTCTTCCAGCCACCGTTTATGCCGGTACACATCTTTATCCTCGGGCCTGGATAATCATCCTTTCGTATTATACAGAACCCCGCTTTTATCAGCTTGTCTTGGTCATCTATCCTCATAATCATCCTGCTTTTCCGGTTCATCGTCTATCAGCATGGCCTCCCCATTGGCATACGCCCAGTCGGCCAGTTCGTTGAAAAACTCCGCTGCATCCTGGTTCTCCATATCGGATGTCGTAAGGGTCACGTCTTTTCTTATGCGCTCAAGCGCTTCATGTGCTTTTTTATCCATATTGCTCTATTTATCGGTTAAACCTCCTTTTCGTTGGATAGCCCGCAGTTTGATGGCCAGTTGTTCCAGCTCGGCTGTACTAACCTGAACAAAGGGCTTGCCGGCTATCCGGGGGTTGTTGCAGAATTCGTTCACCCGGTTCCAGTCGGTGGTGTCTATACCCAACTGTTGCATCAGCTTCAGGCAGACGCTGCGTTTCCGTCGCAGTTCCTCGCGAAGTTTCTGCCGCCATTCGTCTTGTCCGCTCAGTTTCTCCAGAGCAGTACAACAAACTTCATACTCCTTGGCCGTCATTTCCTTCAGACTGTCTGTCCGGTTCCACGTGTACTGCAGCACGATTTGTTTTTTGAATTCCTCCCGATCGCCCTGATAAGGCAGTTTGTTGAACAATGCATAGAACCGGGCGAAATTGGTTACTTCCTGTGCCATATCATCCTTTCACTTTTTTCTCCACTGAAAGAATTGCCAAACTTATCATCATAAGTTTTACAGACTGGCTGTCCTCTTCAAACAAATCAATATCCGCAACCACAGGCTCACCGCTCATGGTGTTCCATATTTGCTCTACCTCTTTCGTCTTCTTTTGATTCATCAAAAAGAGATACGCGTCATACTCGGAACGGTCAAATTCAAATACGACCTGAACTTTCTGTTTTTCTTCCATACATTCACTATTAAAAGGTTATTCAAACAATACTTTAATGCCACACGAACTGGCTACGTCAAGCTCCAGTTTGGCTCCCTTGCTCAGTTCCCAGTCCTTCAGCATGTAGATATAGTCACAAGCCAGCAACAGGGCAATGTCGGCCCGCATGTGGGCTCTCC
>OGYW01002102.1_pt1 | contig 15948 bp, 15 predicted proteins | sample 1576621 | NCBI WGS metagenome assembly OGYW01 (sample SAMEA3541528, study PRJEB24748) | human gut metagenome | biome: human gut; feature: human-associated habitat; material: faeces | place: China | collected 2012 | reverse complement strand
GCATTGATTGCTGTAAACAGAAAGAGCAGATTCAATAAGGCTATCCAAGTTCTTGTCTTTACTTTTGTATTCATTTGTTTATTTGTTTACGGTCTACATTCCATCCTTTCACCACTATCACCGGTTTTTCAATTATCTTTTCTGCATTCGTTTCGATAACTACAAATTTACTCTCACCCGGCATCAAAGAAAAGAAATTATCCGTATAGAAAGAAGGACGGATAGGTTTTAAATCCGGATTGAGGAATTGCAACTGATTGAAGAAAGCAATAGAATTGGACATATTTCTTATTGTAACATCCACAAAGTATTTGTCTTCAGTTTTTCTTATCCTATAAGAGGTCTTCAGTTTGGCTTGTTTCAGTTGGGATAAAGCCTCAAAACCTGAAGAAGTAGGTCCCGTCAATGTTTCTTTACCCTCATATTTGTCATTCGAACGCCAATAGAAATTGGAGGAAACCTCTTTATTCTTTTCATCTTTCAACCTTAACTTAATAAAATGTACCTGTGATATGTTTTCAGGGAAACGAATAGTCAAAACATCATTTGCTACTCCATCTGAAGGAAGGTCCACTTTGGCAGACTCTTCAAATACCAACTTACTATTAATATCATATACCTGGGCCGTTACCGTGTAGGCTTTAAAAGCCTGATAAAAATCATTCACCACTGATACGGTATTTTTTAAATAATCAAATTGTGCATGCAAAGGTTCCAAAGAATTGGCTGTATGATAAAGCGAAGCTGTTGGTTCTAACGACCAATCCCACATACGGGCACATACCTGGCGAACCGGACAGTTATGATACCAGAAAAGCAAACCGGAACAGAAACGGTCACCATAATCCAATTTATTGTAATTCCATACTTCCCAGATACTTTTTGAGTTCATTGCTCCTACAAACTGTCCCTTCTGTGCAAACTCATCAATGGAAGAAGACTTCCCATAATTATTAACCAGATCGGTGTACATGGTAGACATCAAATGGAATCCATTCCCATCCAGATAATCCCAGACTTCTTTGTTAATAGGCCACAAGTCTTTTTCATCCATCATCTCCCGAAGAATTTCAACCGTAGGGAGTGTCGGAGCACCATATTCCGGATTGAATCCATCGACACGACTCCCCCTTGGCGAAGCTGTGTTTTCATAATGTTGCATCGGGTTTACTTGTTTATACGGACTTCCATCATGCACTCCGGCACATTCCGATTGCATCTGATAACCACGCGTTCCATCAAGTTTGTTCAATAATTCGGGAGTACCACTAACTTCGGAACTCTCATTCGAAGCTACATAATAGGCCAGAGCCGGATGGTTGCGAATACGTTTCACTGTAGATTCCACATTATTCAGATATACGCTCTTATCCTGCGGATGGCGTGTATCCCCCGTCATCCAGAACTCCTGCCAGATTAATAGTCCCAGTTCGTCACAAAGCTGATAAAAATAGTCGGATTCAGCAATGCCACCACCCCAGAAGCGAATCAGATTAATACCTGCCTGGCGAGTGTATCTCAACTCAGCATAGGTACGTTCATCCGAAGTACGTAACATTCCTTCAGGAATCCAGTTTGTACCACGAATAAAAATTCGCTTGCCATTTACGTAGAACACGCGCGATTTATCAGGAGTATTTGTATCAGAAGTGATCTCACGAATACCGAACCTGGTTTTAACGGAATCACAAACTTGCCCTTTTACGTTCACCGTCAGTTTCAGTTCATATAAGTTTTGGGGACCTTTATTGACCGGCCACCACAAACGTGGATTACGGATAGTGAGTTGAGGAAACTCTTCCGGAGTAAAAGTCACAAGCTTTTCCTCACCACGCAAAATACGGAAAGGCTTTTCTACAACAATATTTTCTCCCGTAATCTCTCCTCTGATCACTCCACTGATTGTATCTGTCGAATTAAGCGGATTAACCACTTCCACAGATATAGTTTCACGGGCTATATCATAGCCCGGTTTATGAAGTTCTGACTTTACAAACGGATGACGCAATGCCAATGTCCCTGTAGCATACATGGAAATGCTCTTCCAGATACCTGTATTACGATCTCTGATACCATCCATAAAGGTAAAATCCCAACCCACACTCATAAGCATTGTGGTGTTCAGACCAATGTTCCCATTGCCTCCATTATGAAATTCGCCTACAGCCCCCCAAGGCTTCGGCATCGTAGTCCCCGGTACATCCACCGGATAAACTCTGACAGCAAGAACATTCTTATTGCCCACTTTTACAAAATCTGTAATGTTAATGTAGTCATTGACAAACATTCCATTGATTGTGCTCAACAAATTTCCATTGACCCATACTTCGGCACGATAGTTGATACCGTCAGGTTGCAACCAGATATTTTTTCCTTTAAAAGAAGTTGGAACCTCAAATTCGGTACGAAACCAATAAGTATAGAACTCACGACCTACCTTTGAAATATCCGGTATTTTATTGGATTCAATCTTATTATTCAATCCATAATAAGGTTCTGGATACTTTTCATTGTATACAAGGGAATTAAGTACAGTTCCCGGGACAATGGCAGGTAACCATTCGCTTGTATCATATCCCAATGACGAGACTTCCTCGGCAGATGCTTTCACATCACCTACTTTCATCATTTTCCAGGTATATTCTCCCTGATGTACCTCTTTCGAATCCAACCAGATTCTATCGGTTGTCCTTGCATAGTTTGTATCACTGCCCTGTACAGAGTATGAAACAGACAGGAACAAAAGCAAAAAAATCAATAGTTTATTCATCATATTATTACTTTATTTTTCAGTAAGCAAATGTAGACAATGCCCACAAAAGGTGTATACAGAATTTATTGCAAATTTTCCGGTACTGTCACATTCTTACAATCTTTTAAATGAACTATAGGAAGTTCACTTGCAGGAGATTGCAAGGTAGAATTAGTGATTTCAAGTCCGTTGACATCTTCCGCAACGATTGCATGCCGTTCTTCCTTATTTCCAATAGTCGAGAGTGTCATATTTACAAAACGGATATTATCAGCATGCCGTATATAAACTCCATAAGCAGGCAGCATTACACCAAACATCCGATTCTCAGGATAGGCATTCTCAACCTCAGGAACTTCCACCATCGCATCCGATACTTTTCCACCACCTTTCAGTTTAAAGTCCACATCGCGGATCTCAACATTATCGACACGCAGGCCGGGAACACCGGTAATGGAGCTCGCTACATAGCTGACAGAGCTTGCAGTGATATTCTTTATCAAAACATTCTTCAAATAAGAATTCTCCGAAACTTTACGTTTGCCCAAACGAATAAATATAGGGGTTTGTACATCCTCCATCGTCAAATCGGATATGATGACATCTTCCATAAATCCACCGTCAACGACTTCAAGAGCCATACCTGCAATACCGGTAATAGGATCAGTAACCCCGGGTACAGGATCACGCCGGTACGGCGCTCGTCCTTGGGCATGATCCACGCCCCCTGAAAATTCCGGAAGTCATGCTCACGGGAAAAGGTCTCCCTCCGGTGCATGGCCGTCATCAGCTCACCCAGCTTGTCCTGCCCCTTCCGGGTCAGCTCTAGAGAGCAGTTTTCCGCCAGAGGCTTGAAGAAATTCAGCTGTGAGCGCACCAGCTTTGCGTGCAGTTCCATGTGGGTCCGTTCCTTTCCTGATCTCGTATCTTATAATTATAGCATTTACAGGGTGCCGTGTAAATACGACGCCCCGGCGGGAAAATGTGAATTTTCTGTGTTATTTCCGTTCCCTATGGCGGAATTTTCCCACAGGCGGCGGGGCGGTCTTGCAATCCCGCCGCAGATTTGCTATGCTGAAAAAAACACGGGAGGTGCGGCGGATGATGCAGGCTTGGACACCGGAGGGCATGGCCTTTTTGCAGGACGCCATGGCCTGCTGCGGCTACTATCCGGCCCTGGCCCGGCGCATCGCCCCCTATCTGCCGAAGCAGGCCCATGTGTGCGACGCCGGGTGCGGGCTGGGCGGTCTGTCCGTGGCGCTGCTGCCCTACTGCCGCCACGTCACCGCCGTGGATCGTGCGGCGGCGCCGCTGGAGAACCTCCGGCAGCGGGCAGGCCATGACCCCCGTCTCACGGTGCGGCAGGGGGATATCCGTTGCCTGCCGCCGGAAACGCCCTACGACGCCATGGTGTTCTGCCTGTTCGGTGACGTGGAGGAGGCGCTGACGGTGGCCCGGCAGCAGTGCCGGGGAACGGTGCTGCTCATCCGCCGTGACTACGCCTATCACCGGTTCAGCACCGGCCGGGTGCCGGTGGGCTTCACGGCAGCGGACTCGGAGGATACCCTGCGCCATCTGGGCCTTTCCTATCGGATGGAGCGGTTTTCGCTGGAGTTCGGTCAGCCCTTCCGATCGCTGGAGGATGCCCAGCGATTCTTCCGGCTCTATGACCGCAGCGGCGGAGTGGAGCCACCCCTGCACCGTCTGGTGCCGGGACCGGAACCGGAATTCCCCTACTACCTGCCCAATCGGAAGGACTTGTGCCTGCTGGCGGTGGAGATTCCGGCCATGGAGGAGGCGTAGCATGGAAAAGCACATTCTCATCTGTGGGGAGCGCAGTGTGGGGAAAAGCACCCTCATCCGTCGGCTGCTGGCGGAGAGCACCCTCCCCGTAGGCGGCTTCGTCACCCGCCGCCTGCCCCAGGCGGACGGGGACGGGATGTTCCCCATCTACCTGCACGCCGCCGCCCTGCCGCCGGAGGAGCGGCCCTATGACCCGGAGCATCTGGTGGGTACCTGCGACAGCCGCCGCAGTATCCGGTATCCGGAGGTCTTTGACCGGCTGGGGCCGCCGCTGCTGACGTCAGGCGGCCTGCTGGTGATGGACGAGCTGGGCTTTCTGGAAAATGACGCCCACCTCTTTCAGGAGGCGGTGCTGGCGGCGCTGGACGGCTCCACGCCGGTGCTGGCCGCCATCAAGCCCAAGGACACGGACTTTCTCCGCCGGGTGCGGCAGCATCCTCACGGAGAAGTATTTAACATCACACCGGAAAGCCGTGAGGCGCTCTATCAGCGTCTGCGGAGTCGGATCCTGCAATGGAACAAGGAGAAGCTATGAATCAGATCTTTGCACAGCTGTTTTATGAGATGGAAAAGCACCGGGACACGGTGCTGGTGACGCTGATCGACGCAGCGGGCAGCGCCCCCCGGAAGAGCGGCTCTCAGATGCTGGTGGGGGCCAACGGGCGGCTCACCGGTACCATCGGCGGCGGCGCCGTGGAGCGCCGCAGCGAGGAGATGGCCATGGCTCTGCTGAGGGAGAAGCGCTCTGCCGTCCACGATTTTCTGCTGCACACCGCCGCCTCCGGCGGCGATATCGGCATGGTGTGCGGCGGCGACGTGACGGCCCATTTCCAGTTCATCCCGGCGGAGGATGCGTCGTGGCAGGCGCTGGCCTCGGCCCTGACAGAGCGGCTCACCGCCCATCAGCGGGGCTGGCTGGTGCTGCGGGAGGACGGCGGCTGCGGCGCTCTGCTGGGGCCGGAGGGTCTGCTGTGGGGAAACCTGCCGAAGGGCGTAGGCCCCGCTTCTCTCCAAACCGACTGCGTCCGGCGGGGCGGCGTGTTCAGTATGCCCCTGCCCATCGGAGAGCGGGCGCTGCTGTTCGGGGCGGGCCACATCTCGCAGGCCCTGTGTCCCCTGCTGGTAACGGTGGGCTTCCGCCCGGTGGTGTTCGACTGCCGTCCGGAGCTGGCCACCCGCAAGCTCTTCCCCACGGCGGAGGAGATCATCTGCGGGGACTTCACCTCCATCAAGGACCACCTCACGGTGACGGAGGAGGACTTCGTGGTCATCATGACCAACGGCCATATGCACGACTTCCATGTGGAGGAGCAGATCCTCCGTGGGCCGTTTGCCTATGTGGGGGTCATCGGCTCCCGCACCAAGACCGCCTCCGTGAACCAGCGGCTGCGGGAGGCAGGCATCCCGGAGGAGTCCATTGCACAGATCCACACCCCCATCGGCACCGCCATCCGTGCGGTGACACCGGCAGAGATCGCCGTCAGCATCGCCGGGGAGATGATCCTGTGCCGGGCGGAGCGCCGGGGTGATAAGCCCCACGGCTGCCCCATGCACTGAATCAGAAAGGGAGGGACGCTTGTCCCTCCCTTTTTACGCAGAAAATCCCTCTCCCACAGGCCAAACCGGAAAAAGTTCTTCCCTTTTGCCGCCGGATGTGGTATACTCCCTGCGACAGGGGCCCTCCCTGTCCAAGCGCCGCCGCTGGCGGCGTTCGTTCGGTTCACGCCGTTCTCTAAACAAAAAATGGGAGGATACCAAACATGCAGAAGCTACAAACCCAACACCTGACACGGGCCGCCGCCGTGGGCGCCGCCTACGCCGTACTGAGTCTTTTCAGCTCCGTGTTCAGCCTGACCTTCGGAGTCGTGCAATGCCGCTTTTCTGAGGCGCTGTGCGTACTCCCCTTTTTCTTTCCGGAGACGGTCTGGGGCCTGTTCGCCGGATGCCTCATCACCAATATATTGAGTCCCTATGGTCTGCTGGACCTGATCGTGGGATCTCTGGCCACCCTCATCGCCGCCCTGCTGACGGCCCGATGCCGGAAAAAATGGCTGGCCCCCCTGCCTCCGGTGGTGCTGAATACCCTGCTGGTGGGCGCCGTCATCGCCTATGAGGAGACGGGCCTTACCGCCGCCTTCCCCGCCACATGGGCCATCAACGGCCTGACCGTGGGCGCCGGAGAGGCCATCGCCTGCTATGGGCTGGGGATGCTCCTGCTGTGGCAGCTGCCCAAGATCCCCTATTTCCGGGATCACGGCTGCCGCTGATAAAGTGCCTTTGTGGGCAGCTTCATTATATCATGTAGAGCAATCGATCCAACGAAACTAAAAAATTGATTTATTCGGCGTGAAAGCTACCGGAGCGCTGCGGCATCCCCGCAGCGCTCTGGTCGCATATGGGGCAGCCTCCGGCGAAACGGTGCAGCCCTCAGCTTCACATTATGTCAACTGCACTTGACGTTCCCTGCGGAAGCTGGTATGATGGTATCGGCTCGTAGGTTCTATCAATCCCATGAGCCTATCCACCCATGAAACTCATCCCGTGAGCCCTGCGGCCCACGGATCACTTGAAACGGAGGTCACCCCATGGATAAGCCCCTTTCCACCAAGCCGGAGGAATGCCGGTACTCTTTCTTCCAGCACACTCAGTGCGAATTTTTCCCCTGTCACAAAACAGCCAAGCCGGAGGACTTCAACTGTCTGTTCTGCTACTGTCCCCTCTATGCCCTGGGCGACAAGTGCGGCGGCAACTTCGCCTATGTCGGCGACGGCATCAAGGATTGCAGCGGCTGTCTGGTCCCCCATGGCCGGGGCAGCTACAGCTACATCACCAAGAAATTCCCGGAGCTGGCGGAGCTGGCCCGAAAAAAGGACACTAAGTAAAAAAACATCCCCTGACCAGCAGGTCAGGGGATGCTTTTTTTTACGTTTTGCCGTTTTGCTTCTTCTCGTGCCTACGGCATAGGCCTCGGTAGATCAGCAGCCCTATGGCGCTGACTGCCAGCGTTCCGGCAAACACCAGAATGGCAAAAAGGTAGTTTTTTCCACCCAGAGCGTTTCCGCCCACGGTGGAGGTAATGATGGAGGGGACACGCCCCAACGAACAGATCAGCAGCCACTTGCCCCAGGACAGATCGGTCAGTCCCGCAAAGTAGCACAGCAGATCCTTGGGCGTCCCCGGCACAACGAATACGAGCCAGAACAGCAGTTCCCGCTTGGGAGAGCTCTGCAAAAAACGCAGAGACTCGATTTTTTCCTTAGGAAAGAAAACCTCCACCAGCTCCCGGCCAAACCGCCGCACAAAAGCGAATACCGCCACGCTGCCCAGAAAAGCCCCCAGCATACACAGTACCGTGCCCTGCACCGCACCGAAGGCATAGCCGCCGCTGATTTCCAGCGGTTCACCGGGGATCACAGCCACCAGTACCTGCAAAAGTGTCATGCCCACATAGGCCACCTGACTCCACAGGCCGTGGCTGTCCACCCACATTCGGAACTTCTCCGGTTCGGATACAAACTTCACCATGGGCTTGCCCACGAACCAGCAGATAGCAGCGCTGAACACCACAAATATGACGATCGCCACCCCGCCGATGAGCTTTTTCTGGTTTTCCGTAAAATGCCTTTTCTCCATGTCAGAATGATTCTCCGTGTATTGGGATGCTCTTACTATACCACAGACGTTTTACGTTTATTTGAACAGGCTATGAAGTTTTCCGTAAACATCGAAAAACCGTCACCGGATGCCCGCCACGAAGCATCCGGGATCCCGCTGCCGCTGGGCCGCCGCCCAGCGCAGCATCTGCCCCACCGGCACGGCCCCGGTGATGACGCCGCTATCCCACCGGTCCGCCGTGACGCTCTCCAGCCACGGGTCTGCTGTCCGGGTGCGAACATAGTAGGGATGTGCCACGGCATCGGCCTCCACCGCCATGGGCCGGGCCGTCTCCGTGTAGAAGCCGTCCTCTCCTGTCAGCAGATCCAGACAGTCCTGCACCACATTGGCCGCCGTGGGATAGCGTCCGGCGCCCTGCCCGAAGTAGCTCTGGCGGCCCAGCAGCTCCCCGGTGCAGGAGATGAGGTTATAGTTCCCCGGCACCGCCGCCTCCGGCTCGCCCTCCGCCACCAGCGCAGGCTCCACATAGGCGGCCACGCCCGTCTCCGTCCGCTGGGCGCAGGCCAGCAGCTTGCAGGTGAAGCCGTGAGCCCGGAAGTCCGCCACATCCGCCCCGGTGACGGTGCGGATGCCGAAGGCCGGGATGTCCTCCTCCCGCAGCAGCGCATCAAAAGCGATGTTGGCGGAGATGGTCAGCTTCCGGCGGATGTCGTCGCCGTCAATGTCGGCGCTGGGATCCGCCTCGGCATAGCCCAACTCCTGCGCCCGCTGCAGCACAGCGGGAAAATCTGCACCCTGCCGGGCCATGGCATCCATGATGAAGTTGGTGGTGCCGTTCATGATGCCCCCCACCTCCGTCACGGTGTCCACCCGGCGGCAGCGCTGCAAATTTACCAGCCACGGGATGCCGCCGCCCACCGCCGCCGTGCAGCGCAGGGCCGCGCCGTTTTCATGGGCCAGCGCCGTCAGCTCCCGGTAGTAGGCACTGATGACCGCCTTGTTGGCCGTCACCACGTCCTTCCCCGCCGCCAGCGCCCGGCAGATCCACTCATAGGCCGGGTGCAGACCCCCCAGCACCTCCACCACCGTGTCGATATCCGGATCCCGGAGGATGGCCTCCACGTCCTGCACCGCCGTCTCGCCCAGCGGCGGCACCTCCCGGCGCACCAGCACCTTCTTCACATTCAAGGCCCGGTTTTCCTGCGCCAGCTCCCACACGCCGCCGCCTACCACGCCGAAGCCCAGCAATCCGATGTTCATTCCGTCTCCTCCTTCTTCTCGATGATGTGTACATTCAGATGGTTGTAGCATATCTCCACTCCCGCCTCGTTAAAGGCGGTGCGTATCTCCTCCAGCAGCTGATAATACGCCGGCCAGTAGTCCTCTGTTTTCGTCCAGCACCGCACGATGTACTCTATGCTGCTCTCGCCGTAGCTGCTGACGTACACCACCGGTGCAGGATCGGCCAGCACGTTGGCCGTCCGCCCCACCGCCGTCAGGCAGGCCCTTCGCACGTCCGCCGTGGCATCGTCGTAGGAGGCCGTGATCTTGTGCTGGAGCCGCCGGGTGGCCAGCGTGGAGTAGTTGATGATCTTCCCGGAGGACAGGGTGCTGTTGGGAACTGCCAGCCGCTGACCCTCCATGGTCTCCAGAAAGGTATAGGTCAGGCTCATCTCCCGCACCGTTCCCTCCCCGCTGGGGGTATCGATGTAATCCCCCACGGTAAAGGGCTTGGTCACCAGCAGCACCAGCCCGCCCGCCACGTTGGCCAGCACGTTCTGCACCGCCAGCGACACCGCCAGCGATACCACCGAGAACAGTGCCACCAGCGATGTCACGGGGATGCCCAGCTGCTGAGCCACGATCAGCACCGTCACCACCCACAGCACGAACCGCACGGTGCTGACGATGTATTTGCTGACCCGCTGCTCCAGCGTGGTCTTGCCCAGCACCCGGCGCAGCAACACCGTGATGATCCGCACCGCCAAGATGCAGACCACCAGCGTCACCACCGCTCCCAGCAGCGCACCCACGGAGATGATCCCCAGATGCAGGGCCGACAGATCCAGCTTTTCATTCAGTGCATTATCCATGACTGGCACCTCCCGGAAGAATTTTTCTTGATTATACCCCATATCCGTCTCATTGACAAGAGTCCGTGTCCCACGGAAAATCTGTGAGAGATAAAAAGTTTTTCTTACATTTTATTAAGAATGTGTTATAATGAAATGGATGAAAATGTATACAAGAAAAGAGTTGAATGGGATGTTTACGGAAGGCCAACTGGTCATTTATGGAGGAGAAGGGGTGTGCCGCATAGCGGCGGTGGGACCCTCCTCCCTGTCCGGAACGGACAAAACCAAGCTTTACTATACGCTGACGCCTCTGACCCGCAGCGGCACGGTGCTGACCCCGGTGGATACCAAGGTGCTGATGCGCCCCATCCTCAGCCGACAGGAGGCGGAGGACTTCATCGCCCAGCTGCCCCAGCTGCCGCCGGAGGAGCCGGAGAGCCGCAGTATGCGTCTGCTGAAGGAGTTCTATCAGCAGATCGTCACCTCCTACGACTGCCGCCGCATGGCGGGCCTGATCCGCTCCGCCGTCCGCCGCCGCAAGCACGCCCTGCGGACCGGGCGCAAGGTCAGCCAGATGGACGAGCGCTACCTGCGCCGGGCAGAGGACGCCCTCTACGGTGAACTGGCCGCCGCTCTGGACCTGCCGGAGGAGGAGGTACTGCCCTACATCCGCCGCACCTGCCCCCAGTGGCCGGAATGATACTGCCGACCCACTTTTTCACATGGAGAAGCCCCACCCGCATCAGGCAGGTGGGGCTTCTTCTATGCGTTTATGCGTTTTTTACCGGGTCTGGCCGTTGCCACGGATGATGTACTTATAAGTACACAGCTCGTCCAGCCCCATAGGCCCACGGGCGTGGAGCTTCTGGGTGGAGATACCCATTTCGCAGCCAAGGCCGAACTCCCCACCGTCGGTGAAGCGGGTGGAGACATTGACGTACACGGCGGCGCTGTCGGTGCCGTCCACAAATTTCTGTGCGTTCTCGGCGTTCTCCGTGATGATGGCGTCACTGTGACCGGTGGAGTGGCGCAGCACATGGGCCACGGCCTCATCTACGCTGTCCACCACCCCCACCGCCAGAATGTAGTCCAAAAACTCCGTGTCAAAGTCCGTCTCCGATGCCGGGGTGCCGGGGATGATGGCCGCCGCACGCTGATCCAGCCGCAGCTCCACCGGCACGGCCCCGGCGGTCTGCCGGTCATCCACCAGCGCCTGCTTCAGCATGGGCAGGAACTCCTCCGCCACCGCCTGATGCACCAGACACACCTCCTCGGCGTTGCACACGGAGGGACGGCTGGTCTTGGCGTTGACGATGATGGCCAATGCCTTTTGCAGATCGGCGTACTGATCCACATACACATGGCAGATACCGGTACCGGTCTGGATACAGGGAACGGTGGCGTTCTCCACACAGCGGCGGATCAGGCCCGCCCCGCCACGGGGGATCAGAAGATCCACCAGCCCGTTGGCCCGCATCAGATCGGCGGCGCTCTGGTGGCTGGTGTCGTCCACGATGTTGATGATCTCCGCATCCCCTCCGGCGGCGGCAATGCCCTGCTTCAGAGCCTGCACGATGGCCTTGGCGGTGCGGTAGGCCTCCCGGCCGCTGCGCAGAACGCAGACGTTGCCGCTCTTCACCGCCAGCGCCGCCGCATCGGAGGTGACGTTGGGACGACTCTCGTAGATAATGGCGATAAGGCCCATAGGCACCTGCTGCTTGCAGATGGTCATGCCGTTGGGCCGGGTGATCTGAGACAGGATGCGGCCCGTGTGATCCGGCAGGGCCGTCAGGGCCCGGATGCCCTCTGCCATACCCGCCAGTCGCTTTTCATCCAGATACAGCCGATCCAGCATCACATCGCTGATGGTCCCCCGTGCCTCCTCCATGTCCCGGCAGTTCTCCGCCAGAATGGCGGGGGCGCAGGCCATAAGACTGTCCGCCATGGCCCGCAGCAGAGCGTTCTTTCCCTCTGCGTCCCGGTTGCGGATGCTGGGCCACGCCGCCCGTGTCTTTTTCAGGATATCCAATGTGGTCATAGGTCTTTCCTCCCTGCCAGAAAGCGGGTGCCTACCGGCTGACCCGCCGCAATGTCATACAGCGCCGCCGGATGGTGGCCGTTGGCGATGACCATCTCGCAGCCCGCCTCCGTGGCGATCTGAGCTGCCTGCAGCTTCGTCACCATACCGCCGGTCCCCAGACTGGAGCCGCTGCCGCCCGCCAGCGCCCGGATGTGGTCATCCAGCCGCTCCACCACCGGGATAAGCCGGGCGTTGGGGTTTTCATGGGGGTCGCTGTCATACAGGCCGTCGATATCCGACAGCAGGATCAGCAGATCCGCCCGGATGCTGGCCGCCACCATGGCGGACAGGGTGTCGTTGTCCCCGATGCTGATCTCCTCGGTGGAGATGGTGTCGTTTTCGTTGATGATGGGCAGCGCTCCCAGCTCCAGCAGCCGCTCCAGCGTCACGTGGAAATTCTCTCGCCGCTGTCCGCCACCGGTGATATCTGGCCGGGTGATGAGCAGCTGGGCCACCGTGTGGTTATACTCGGTGAACAGCTTGTCGTAAGTATACATCAGCTCGCACTGGCCCACGGCGGCGGAGGCCTGCTTGGTGGGAACGTCCTTGGGCCGCTCCGGCAGGTTCAGCTTGCCGAAGCCCATGGCGATGGCACCGGAGGACACCAGAATGATCTGATGCCCGGCATTCTTCAGGTCGCTCATGACCTTGCATAAAAGTTCGATGCGCTGGATATTCAGCCGCCCTGTGGGATGCGCCAGCGTTGATGTTCCCACTTTAATTACGATCCTCATAGTCAGTCCTTTCTTATTCTCCACCGACATCCTCGCCGCCGGGCGCCGGGTCAGGCTGTGTGTCGTCTCCCGTGTCAGGGGCCTCCCCCGGTTCCGGATCGGGTTCCGGCTCAGGCTCCGGTTCTGGTTTCGGTTCGGGTGCCACATCCGTCGACTTGTTCCACGGATTGTCGCTGTCGGGATCCGTGGGGTCCCAGCCGGGATAGGCGCTGCCGCCGATGGAGGGGGCGGAGGGCTTTCCCAGCGGGCCTGGGTCGTCGCTGTCGTAGATGGTCACTCCGGCGATGTCGTACTTGTTGTCATAGATCCATTTGGCGTCTGCCACCTGCAGGCGGATGCAGCCGTGGGAGCAGCTGGTCCCCAGCTTGTCGAACTCTCCCGGCTGGAGGGAGCCCTTGTTATACCGCTCCGTGTAGGGGACGGAGTGGAACAGGTAGTCGCCGTAGATCTGCGTGCAGTACTGACCGGACACACCGCCCACCAGCCCCAGCCACTCCCAGCGATACCAGCCGTCCAGCGAGAAGTCCCCCAGCGGCGTCCCGGAGCCGCCGGAGGAACACACCATGGCCCGGTAGGGGACGGAGTATCGTCCGTCGTCCCCGGCGGTATAAACCGTGACCACATTGGCGCTGCGGTTGACCCGGATATAGTAGGCGTAGCCGGAGCGCACCCACGGGTAGTCGCTGCTTCCGGCGGACCAGTCCGGCTCCTCCGGTTCCTCCGGCTCTTCCACCGGTTCCTCCGGGGGTGCCTGCGTCTCCGTCAGCTCCAGTGCCGTCGGGGTATGACTCTCTATAGCTGCCACGGCGGCAAGGCCCATATCCGCCGGGATCTCCTCCGGCAGCTGCTGCTTACCGCAGCCGGAGAGCACCAGCACCGCCGCCAGCAGCAGGGTCATAGCTTGTTTTTTCACGGGATATCCCCCATTCTGCAAATCGATGGAATGATTATACAGCATCTGTCGGAAAATGCAACTTCCTTCCTGAAAAAATTTGTGCTATACTGGAAGAAATACGCCAGTCAGGAGGTGCGCCATGACCAAGGAGGAACTGAGGGAAAAAGCCAACGACCTGCCCCTGCTGCCGGGGGTCTATCTGATGATGGATAAGACCGGCAAGGTCATCTATGTAGGCAAGGCCAAGAAGCTGAAAAACCGGGTAAGCCAGTACTTTCAGGACACCGCCTCCCACAATGAGAAAACCAGAGCCATGGTGTCGCAGGTGGACCACTTCGACACCATTTTCGTCTCGTCGGAGTTCGAGGCGCTGATCCTGGAAAACTCCCTCATCAAGCGCCACCAGCCCCGGTACAACATCCTGCTCAAGGACGACAAGGGATACCCCTTCATCCGGCTGGACACCGGGGCCTCCTACCCCCGCTTCACTCTGGCGGGAAAGGCGGAGGAGGACGGCGCCCGGTACTTCGGCCCCTTCGGTGGCCGCCGGGAGACACGCCTTGCCATCGAGGCGGTATGCGGGGCACTGAAGCTCCCCATCTGCTCCCGGCAGTTCCCGCGGGACATCGGCAGGGAGCGCCCCTGCCTGAACCACCACATCGGCCGGTGCGATGGCTTCTGTCTGCCGGGCGGGCCGGATCAGGCGGAGTACCGCCGCCGCATCCAGCAGGCGGAGCGCATTTTCTCCGGCCACTACCGCCAGCTGACGGCGGAGCTGCAAACGGAGATGGAGGATGCGGCGGAGGAGCTGAACTTTGAAAAGGCCGCCGCCCTGCGGGACCGCATCCGGGCCATCTCCGTGCTGGGCAAGCAGCAGCAGGTCATTGCCGGGGTCTGCGCCGACACGGACGTGTGGGGCGTGTACGTGGGACAGGTGCGCTCCGGCTGCGCCGTGCTGCACATCGAGGACGGCAATCTGCTGGGCCGGGAGGTGGAGGTATTCCCCACCGCCGCCGATGAGGCCCTGCCGGCGGTGCTGGCGGCGGTGCTGCAGCAGTACTATCTGGAGCGTGGCGCACTGCCGTCGGAAATTCTGCTGCCGGAGCCGGTGGAGGACATGGAGACCCTCGCCGCCCTGCTGACGGGCCGGGCAGGCCACCGGGTGACCCTGCGGGTCCCCCAGCGGGGCGAGCGGGCAGAGCTGCTGCGGATGGCCGGGCGCAACGCCCGTGAGGAGGTGGAGCGCATCACCTCCGACGCCGAGCGGGTCAACAAGACGCTGGAGCAGCTCCAGCAGCTGGCGGGCCTGCCGGTGCTTCCCCGGCGGATGGAGTCCTACGATATCTCCCACACGGCGGGGCAGGACATGGTGGCCTCCATGGTGGTCTTTGCGGACGGCAAGCCCCTGAAGCGGGACTATCGCCGGTTTCAGGTCAAATCATTGGATCACGCCGACGATCTGCGGGCCTTACAGGAGGTGCTGCAGCGGCGGATGCAGCGGTATCTGGACGGGGACGAGCACTTCTCCCCCCTGCCGGACCTGCTGCTGATGGACGGCGGTCATCTGCAGGCCCAGGCCACGCAGCAGCAGCTGGAGTCCATGGGCATCCACGTCCCCATTCTGGGCATGGTGAAGGACGACCGCCACCGCACCCGTGCACTGGTGACGCCGGAGGGCCGGGAGCTGGGCATCCAGCAGAGCCCGCCGCTGTTTGCGCTGGTGGGCCGGGTGCAGGAGGAGGTCCACCGGTTCGCCATCACCTATCACCATGAAAAGCACAGTCGCAGCACCATGACCTCCCGTCTGGACGGCATCCCCGGCATAGGGGACGTGCGGAAAAAGGCGCTGCTGAAGCACTTCAAGAGCGTCAAGGCCATCTCGGAGGCGGAGCTTGTGCAGCTGGAGGCGTTGCTGCCCAAGGCCGCCGCCCGTGCGGTACCTCCACGGGGAGTAAGACCTTGCGAACTATTTTATATCCTTTACCACTTTTATA
>OGYW01002090.1_pt1 | contig 16018 bp, 17 predicted proteins | sample 1576621 | NCBI WGS metagenome assembly OGYW01 (sample SAMEA3541528, study PRJEB24748) | human gut metagenome | biome: human gut; feature: human-associated habitat; material: faeces | place: China | collected 2012 | reverse complement strand
GTTGGTGTTCCGCTTGCTTACTGGGGAGAACAGCTTTGGACCGCATATCCCTGGCTGGAGCCTGTGGCTGCAGTGCTTAGCGCATTGGTTGTGGCTGTCATGTTCCAAGATTCCTTTCGCAGAGAAGCAGAAAGTCTGCTGCGCCAGCATTGGGCCAGCCTGAACGGATCGCAGAAAAAGGAATAATTTAAAGAGGGGGTGGAACACAAATGGTGTTTCACTCCCTCTTAGTATGTAGTGACAATTTGCATTATGAGAAGTTCGCCGATGGCGGCGTGAAATGCATCGAGGATGAGATCCCGTTTGAGCTGCCGGACGGCTGGGCGTGGGCAAGGTTAGGTTCTTTGATTGAACTGTTTATCACTGGGCCTTTTGGCAGCGCACTGCATAAGTCCGATTATGTTGCAGACGGAATCCCCCTGATAAATCCCATGAATATCATTGGTGGAAAAGTAGTTCCTATTGATAAAATGCTGGTTTCGCCTGAAACTGTTGAACGACTTTCTTCATTCAAAGTTGCTCCAAATGATATTGTGATTGCACGCAGAGGAGATATGGGAAGATGCGCAGTTGTTCAACCCGAGCAAGAAGGATGGTTGTGTGGAACAGGCAGCTTTGTCCTGCGCTTTCCAGCAGTTCTGTGTTCTGAGTATTTTGCAGTCTGTCTGCGTTCTCCTTACTCAGTTGAGTATCTGTCTGGCAACTCTATCGGGAACACGATGTTGAATCTAAACCAAGCAATTCTCAAAAGCATATTGCTGCCCGTTCCACCTTGTACTGAACAAAACCGTATTATCAACTCTATTATCGATGTAGACATTCATCTTACAGAGATTACTAATCAGCGCGAAGCGTTAGTAATGTACATTGCAAAGGCCAAATCCAAAATCCTTGACCTCGCAATTCGTGGCCAGCTTGTACCGCAGGACCCATCTGACGAGCCTGCGTCTGTCCTACTGGAACACATCAGAGCAGAGAAAGAAGAACTCATCTGGCAGGGCAAAATCAAGCGGGATAAGAAGGAATCCGTTATCTTCCGTGGTGAGGATAACTCTTACTATCAAAAGGTCGAAGCTGATGGATCTGTTGTTATTCAGCGGGTAGATGTTCCGCCAACATGGGCAGTTTGTTGTTTGCAGGAAATTTCCTACCCAGTTTCCACTGTAGGCATGCAGATAAAAAGCGAGGAGATACAAAAGGACGGGGTATTTCCTGTAATAAGCCAGGGGCAGTCTTTCATCGATGGATATTATAGCGATGAATCAAAAGTTATTTACGATTCTCCAATCATACTATTTGGAGATCATACTCGAAATGTAAAATGCATTGATTTTCCGTTCGTTGTTGGTGCAGATGGGACGAAACTTCATAAAGTAATTCGAGCTAATGAAAGGTATGTCTATTATTGGATGTGCCATGCATCTCAGTGCATTGCAGATAGAGGATACGCCAGACATTATAGCCTTTTACAGAAAGAATGCTTTACCCTTCCACCAATCGCTGAGCAAATTCGAATTGTTAATTGCATAGATCAATTGTTTGCACAACTCGATAGTATTGCTGATGCGCTATTGTGATCAACAGCCGCCTTCGGAAGAAGACGGCTGTTTCCTTTACCATGTGACGATTTTATCCACCAACGCCTGCTGTTCACTGGCGGTTCTGCGCAGGTAGATTCGGGTGGTTTCAATGCTTTCATGGCCCATCAGATCTGCCAGGAGCGCGATATCATTGTACTTCTCCAAAAAGTTCTTAGCGTACCGGTGCCGAAAGGAGTGTGGATACACAACCTTCTTATCTAATCCGTATTTGTCCGCATAGTTTTTGAGCTGCTGTGATATCCCGCGAGTGGTGATGCGCTCACTATAGCGATTCAAAAACAAATAGCCGGAGGAACGATGCGTTTCCTCCAGCCATTCAAGAGTTTCCGCCCTTAACTTTTTGGGTATGTACAGCCTGCGCAGTTTGCCTCCCTTGGTGTACAGATCAAAGTAGCCGAGTTCCACATGCTCGATTTTGATTTGAATAAGTTCGCTGACACGCGCGCCAGTAGCAGCCAGATACCAGACCACAAAGTACCACTCCATGTTACTATCCTTCTTAAGCTGCTTTTTCAAAAAGTTGTAGTCGGCATTGCTGATCACATTCTCCAGAAAATTCTTCTGTTGTACCTTTACATCCCAAGTCGAGCGAGAGGTCATTGACTACATCCGCCAGGAGATGCAGCACGGCGCGCCGGGCAGCGTTCCAACGGAAGAAGAACTGTTCGCCTTCTTCCAATCGCCGGACGAACCGACCAAATTGGACGCCTACCAACAGATGCTGGCAACCGATAAGCTGCTGGAATACGCGGAGATCAGTCTGCGCACCCTCTGCGACCTGATCCGCTATCAGCAACTCAAGGAATTGGGCGTTGTTCATTCCGCAAAGGAGTTCATTCAACTCTTCCACCCTGACGAACAGGAGTACACACCATGAATCAATTTCCCAGTAAAAACTATTTTACACTGCCGAACGAAATTTTTTCGCTGGGGCTGAGCGCAGGTGAGATCGCGGTCTACGCCTACCTCCGCTGTCTTGAAAACCCCAGCACCTACCAGTGCTGGCCCAGCTACGCCACGATCGGAAAAGCTATTGGCCGTACTAAAAATACGGTCATGCAGTATGTCGACGCGCTCTCGGAGAAAGGACTCATCTCCACAGAGCCAACCTCTGTCCTGACAAAATCCAGGATCAAAAAGAACGGCAATCTGTGCTATACCATCAGGCCGATCCATGAGGCCGTTGAAATTTTTCACACGTGTCAACTGCCTGCGGTTGAACGAACAACAGAGCGGCGGCAAATTCATCGCAAGCTGTCCGCGGTGAATTTGTTGCCCGGTGCATAAGGAAAGGAAGAACAGAATGAAGCATTCCATCTACACAAGCTATGACGATCTGCCGCTGATGCTCTCCGTCGCGGAGGTCGCTGCGGTGCTCGGGATCTCCCGCGCCGGCGCTTATGAGCTGGTGCATGGCAAAGGATTCCCCGCGCTCAAAATCGGCAGCCGGATCGTTGTTCCAAGGGATAAGTTTCTCTCATGGATCGACGCAAACAGCGGTTCCAAAAACGCACCGCTGTAACTAAAGAACAGGCGCTCAATTTTCTGTGCGCAACGATGCGGCTGAGCAAAATTGTGAAGCCAATCAATGCGGTGAGAGGAACAGCAACGGGATCACGCAGCCCAGCGGGGCCGCGACGCCTCGGGACAGCGACGCGCATGAGCGCATCGCTGTCCCGCAGGCTCTCTGCACTCTTCGGGAGCACACCTGACCAAGGCCTGAAAGCGGCAAAGTACGCGGTTCTGACACCCGGCCACGCAGGTTTTCCGAACCGCGCAAAACGCTCCGAGGGTAGAGATAGCACCCCCATCTGAAATACCCCGCGTTTCGGCGTGTGAGCCGCTGTGCGCGGTTCGGGGGATGGGGTGGCGTGTTTACCCACCAAAGCCCATTGAAGCGAGCGTTGCGGCGTTTGTGGGCGGTGTGTGAGAGATCCTTGCGAATACTGTTCCGACAAAGGAGAAATGAGTCATATAGGGGTGAGTTTTTCCTCCTGACCATGCCCTGTTTCGGAGATTGTAGCCCCTTATTTACCCGTTCGATAAAAGCACAAGATAAAGGGCCGCAGTCGCAAGCGCCCGCAGCCCGCCCACAAAGCCCCGCAGTGCGGGGCTTTTCAGAGAAACGCCAACCACCGTCGGTTTGGCGGTTTTACAGAACAATCGCAGTCGGTCATTCGGCAAAGTCCCGTGTTTGCAGGGCTTTGCGGCGATTTTGACCGACGACACAGAAAGGAAAGGAAAAATATGGATGATAACAAGAAAAGCACCACGATCTGGCTGCGCCCCAGCGTGATCAGCCGCATGGACGGCTGGTTGGAAGCAGATAACTGTCAAAGCCGCAGTGAATTCGTAGATAAGGCCCTGCGCTTTTACATGGGTTATCTCGGCACCGAGGACAATACGACCTACATCTCTCGGGCCATCCTGACAGCCATTCAGGGTACGCTGGACGACAACAACAATCGGCTCTGCCGCATTCTTTTCAAGTGCGCGGTGGAACTGAATATGCTGTGCCACACCATCGCCGCCCACTTTCGCGCCGACCCGATCCACACGCGGGAGCTGCGCGCCTACGCCGTGGATGAGGTGAAACGCACCAATGGTCGGGTGAGTTTTGAAAGCGCGGTGCGGAGCCAGCGGCGCATAGAGCCGGAGGATGAATGGCCCGGATCGTACTGATCTCCCCCTACCTCAAGGGCGGACAGAACGCCGCGAAGCTGGCGCAGCGTACTCGCTACGTCGCCACCCATCCCGGCGTGGAGCTGCTGGCGGATGAGCGCAGTACACTCCCCGCTACAAAAAAGGCTGCTCGATGTGGATGCACACGCGAACAGGTTTGGAAACGTATTTTTTGCGCCGCAATAGTCAAAGAAACATTTTGAAAAACAGTAGCTTTGTGAGCGGAGTTGTGGTATGTGTTGTGGTTGCCAAAAAGGAGGTGCCGCAATGTACGACTACATGAAAGCCCTGCAAAAGCGTTTCGACCGTCAGGAACACAGTGAATTGGACGCACAGGTCGAATACGCTCGAGAGGAACTGCGGCGGGACATGGATGCCACGGAGCGTAAGAAACTACTGCGGCTGTTGGACGCGCAGAACACATTGCTGGCTGAATCCAAGTTGATGAGCTTCACGGCAGGCTTCAAGCTGGCGGCCGGTATCGCCGGAGAGCTGGGAACGCCCTACTCCTTCGACGCCGACGAAGAGCAAAAAGCAAAGGAGATGATTACGAATGGCTAAAAAGCGCGCCAACGGCGAGGGCAACATCCGCAAACGTGCAGACGGGCGTTGGGAGGGCGCTACACCGCAGGTTATCATCCCGAGACAGGCAAGCGGATCATCAAAAACGTCCTCGGCAAGACGCAGGCGGAATGCAAGGCGAAGCTAAAGAAAGCCATTGAGGAGAGCCAGTCATTGGACATCGGCCGCGCCGATGAATACACGGTTGCCGCTTGGCTGAGAACATGGTTCGAGCTCTATTCCAAGCTACACATCCGTCCGTCTACCATGAACTACTACCACCGAAACATCGAACAGCATATCATCCCTGCTATCGGGGATATCCCGCTGAATAAGCTCACCACCCGTGACCTGCAAAAGTTCTACAACGATCTGCAAAGCAATGGCAGGTTGCGAAAGGTACAGAAAAAGGAAAAACCCGGACTGAGCAATTCCACTGTGCGCGGCATCCATATGATGCTGCACAATGCCCTTGACCGGGCGGTGAAGGAAAAACTCATTCTCAGCAATCCCACGGAGAATTGCATCATCCCCAAAATTGAAAAACAAGAGATGAAAATCCTTCACCCAGACCACATCAGCGCGTATCTAAATGCAGCCGAGCGGCGTAATGCCCTGCCGATGTTCTATCTGGAACTGGTCAGCGGACTGAGAAAGGGCGAGCTGGTCGCGCTCCAATGGAGCGACCTCGACGAAGCCAACTGCACCATCTCCGTCAGTAAGCAGGCCAGCTGGGACACAGAGCACCAGCTCATTCTAAGCCGCCCCAAAACCGGCAACTCCATCCGCGAGGTGTCCATCCCGCAGGATGCCGTGGAGTTGCTGAAGCAGGAACACGCCAAACACCCCGACAATCCGTGGATGTTCCCGTCCGGCAGAACAGGAGAAATGTATCACCCCGACTCGGTGGTAACACTCCACAAGCGGATCCTCAAGGACGCGGGACTGGAGCATATCAGGTTCCACGACCTGAGACACACATTCGCGACCTTGGCACTGCAAAACGGCGTAGATGTGAAAACCGTCAGCAGTATGCTCGGGCACTACGACGCGGGCTTCACACTCCGCACCTACACCCACGTCACACGGCAGATGCAGCAAAAGGCCGCGGAGAAAATGGGCAGCTTCATGGCGCAGATTCGATAAGTCCCGCAGGCAAGCAGAGCACCGGAAAGGAAGCAATTTCTCTCCGGTGCTCTTTGGTTCTTTCCGCGCATTTCGTTGTACCCATGGGGCATGAGCTGGCAGTAGGCGGCAAAGCCGCTGACTGCCCCTATGGGTCAAATGCGTGTCCGCCGAACAGGGCCATGGGTCAAAATCTCGTGTCCATTCTCTTGGGTACAGTTTATTCCGCGTGTGGGTCACGGTGTGGGTCAGGCAGTTGACCCACATTTTGACCCACACCATTTTCAGCGTTTTTGCAGCAAAAAAGCATCGAAAGCCGAAACCTTCGATGCTTTTTGGAGCTGGTGGTGTGACTCGAACACATGACCTGCTGATTACGAATCAGCTGCTCTACCGACTGAGCTACACCAGCGCATTCGTTCAAATGCAAATGGAAGTATAGCACAAAGTTTTTTTTGCGTCAAGCGATTTTTCAAACTTTTTGAAAGCGGCGGCTTTGCCGCCGCTTTTTCATTCTTTCCGCCGTCTGCGGCGGATGCGGTTGATGTGGCGCTCGAAGTCGCCGCTGCCGATGAGCTCGGCAAGCACATACTGCTCGAAGACCGGCACGGTGCAGGAATAGAATCCCACCTCGCGCCGAAACTGCTCGGAGAGCGCGGGCGGCAGCACCATGTAGCCCACGCGCATCGACGGCGCGATGGTCTTGGAGAACGTATTCATGTAGATGACCGAGCGCTCGGGTTCGAGGGCAAAGAGCGTATCCTCGCTCTTGCTCGACACGCTGAATTCCGAATCGAAGTCGTCCTCGACGATGTAGCCGCCGCGCTCCTCCGCCCAGCGGAGATATTCGCGGCGTTTGCCCGCGCTGGCGGTCACCTGGCTCGGGAAGCTGTGGAACGGCGTGACATGCAGCACCGTCGCGCTCGCGCGGGTGAGCTCATCGGAGCGGATGCCGTCGCTGCCGAGGCGCAGCATCTCGCACGTGACGCCGTGCGCCTGATACACCCTGCGGATCTTGTCGTAAGACGGGTCTTCGAGCGCAAACACGCGCTCGCGCCCCAAAAGCTGCACGATGAGTCCGTAGAGGTACTCCGCGCCCGAGCCGATCACGATCTGTCCCGGCTGGACGCTGATGCCGCGCGAGCGGGAGAGATACGCCGCAATGGTGCCGCGCAGCTCGGCGCAGCCGTTGTTCGGCGACTTGACGAGAATACTCTCGCCGTACTCGCTGAGTACACGCCGCATCGTCTTGGCGAGCGACGGGAACGGAAATTCATCCTCCGTCCCGTGAGAAACGGTCGTGCGGCGCTCGGTCTCCGTCTCGGAGACCGGAAAGCAGTCCGCCGCGGCGAAGCTCACGAAAAAGCCGCTGCGCTCGCGGGATTCCAAATACCCCTCGTCGCATAGGATCGCCAGCGCGTGCTCGACCGTGATGACACTCACGCCTGTTTCTGTTGCGATCAGGCGCTTGCTGGGCATCTTCGTCCCCAGCGGGTAAACACCGCTGACGATGTCGCGCCGCAGCTGGTGATAGAGCTGTAAATACGCGCTCTGCGCGGCGGTTTTGTCGATGTGATAGTGCATAGAGCTTACTGCTGCTCGTCCGGCGCGGTAGGCTCAGCGGCGGCTTCTTCCGCCTCCGTTGTCTGCTGCACACGCTTGACAAACAGATTCGACCCGTCGGCCTTTTTGACCTTGAACTGATAGACGAGGATCCCTGCGCACACGAGCACCATCACGAGCGACAACGCCTGCGACACGCGGATGCGCTGACCAAACAGCGTCCAGTGGAAAAGATACAGACTGTCGGTGCGCAGCCCCTCGATCCAGAAACGGCCGAGACCATACCAGATGAAGTAAAAGCAGGTGTTCTCCCCGTCGAAGCGGCGGGCGCGGGACACGACAAAATAAAGCAGCAGCAGACCGATCACATTCCACAGGCTCTCATAAAGAAACGTAGGGTGTACATCCATATACGTCGTGGCCGACGTCCAGAGCCGCATGCGCCAGGGGAGCTCCGTCGCCGCGCCGAAGGCTTCCCGGTTCATAAAGTTGCCCCAGCGGCCAATAGCCTGCCCAATGAAAAGTCCCTGCACGCAGCAGTCCGCCAGCGCCCAGAAGGAGATCTTGCGGCGGCGGCTGAAAAGATACGCCGTCAAAAAGCCCGCAATGACGCCGCCGTAGATGGCAAGGCCGCCGTCCCAGATGCGGTAGGTCGACGACCAGTTGATCGAGCCGTCGCTGTTGCGGAACAGGTCAAGGTAAAAGAGCACATAGTAAATGCGCGCACCGATGATGGAAAACGGGATGACCCAGAGCACCGTGTCGATGATATTATCCTCGCTCAGGCCGTATTTCGGTGCCTGCTTCATGCAGAAATAGAGTCCCAGCAGCATGCCCGCGGCAATGATGATGCCGTACCAGTAGATGCCGTTGCCGATGTTCAATGCCTTGGACGGCACGGTGAACTGCCAGTCGCCGAAAAGGCCGGGAAAGCTGATGGGCGCGTCGGAAAAGCTCATGGGATCGTTATCCTTCTTTCTTGGGTTCGATGATGGAGATGGCGCGGCGGCTGTCCGTCAGGTTTTCGCGCAGGAAGCGCTCGACATCCGCTTTTTCGATGCTCGCGTACGCCTCGGGGAACCGGAGCGCATCGAAGCCGCGGAAGTAGCCGTCCGCCATGGAGATGGCGATATTTTCAAACGAGTTGAGCGCGCGCAGCGTCGCGCCGAAGCTCGCGCGGCGGATCTGCTCGAAAAAGTCAGGGTCGATGCCCTCGCGCGCGAGGCGCTGCGCCTCTTCCAAGATCGCGTCGCTCACCTGCTGCGGCTGCTCGCTCTCGCCGCCGGCGCACAGAACCGCGACGCCCGGCATCTGGTCAAAACCGCCGCCAAAGCTCGAATTGATGAGTCCCTCGTCGTAAAGGCGCTGGTAGAGCGGCGACGAATCGCCGAGCAGCACGTCGCTCGCCATCTCGCCGATGAGCGACTGGCGCAGGAGGTCGCCCTCGTTCGTCTCGCACTTAAAGCCGACTAAAAACTGCGGCAGCGCGACCTCCATCTGCGTGACGGTCTCCTTCTGCGCGGCAGCGTCGTCCTCTTCTTCGCCATAGCAGCGTGCGATCTCCTCGCCGCGCTCGCGGGGCAAGACCTCCTCGGCCAGCGCGATCACCGTGTGGGGATCGACGTTGCCAACAACGCACAGCGCCATATTGGACGGACAGTAGAACGCGTGGTGGCAGTCGTACAGCGTTTCCGCCGTGATGCCCGCGATGCTCTCGACCGTGCCGGCGATGGGCACGCGCGCGGGCGACGAACGGTACAGGCAGGCAAGGAGCCTTTCGTAGACCTGCCAGTCGGGCGAATCCTCGACCATGCGGATCTCCTGACCGATGATGCCGCGTTCCTTTTCCACGCTTTCGTCCGTAAAGTACGGAACGGAGACAAACGAGAGCAGGATGCGCAGGTTTTCTTCAAAATGCTCGGTGCAGTCAAAGTAATAGCCCGTCATCGCGTTGGAGGTAAAGGCGTTCGGCTCTGCGCCGTTTTGCGAGAGTACCTGTAGGGCGTTGCCGTCCTTCGTGTCGAACATCTTGTGCTCTAAATAGTGCGCGATGCCCGCGGGCGTGTCGCACTTTTCGCCGTTTCGGATGAACTGCATGTCCATCCCACCATAGCGCGTGGCGAAAAAGGCGTATTTTTTGCGGTGCTGGGGCTTGGGGACGATGAATATCTTCAAGCCGTTCGGCAGCGTCTTTTCCAGGACCGTTTCCCCGATGCGGGGGTAGCTTTTCTCATTCATCCTTGCTGTCCTCCCCTGTCAGGAAATACACCGTGTCAAGCGTCATGCTCTGCGCGGCCTCGGCGATGCGCTCGTTCGTCACGGCGCGCAGCGCCGCGATGAGCTCATCCGCCGTCTCGCGGATGCCCGTGGCCGCCTGACCGAGGGCGTTTTCCTCCATGCGGCCCGCGCTGTCGCCGCGCGATTCGAGCGACGCGATCAGGCACGCTCTCGCGCCCTCGACCTCCCATTCCTCAAATTCGCCGCGCTGCACGCTTGCGAGCTGGGCAAGAATTTCACGCTTGGCGGTCTCCACATCCCTGCACTCAATGCCGGACGAGACCGTCACGATGCCCTTGGAGCGGTGATAGGCGGAAGAAGCATAATAGCAGAGGGACAGCTTTTCACGCACGTTCAAAAAGAGCTTGGAATTGCTGTACCCGCCGAAAATCAAATTTGCCAGCATCATCGCAGGCGCGTCGTTCGTCGACGCGCGCCAGCCCATCGAGAGCCTTCCCTGCGTCACGTCCATGCGCTCGGTGATCTCGCGCGGCGTCTCCGGCGCGTTTTTCTTCTCCGCAATGACCGGCGGCACGACACGCCCGCGCTGAAGCGGCGCAAACGCGCGGGAGATGGCCTCCTCCACGCGCTCGCGCTCGGCGCTGCCGCAGTAGAAGAGCTCCAAGTGCGCGGTGGAGAGTAACTCCTGATAGTAGCGGAAGAGCGTCTGGTTCGTGATCTTCTCAACGCGCGCGATGGAGCCGAACTTGTCCACCCCGTAGCGCTCGCCGCGGCACATCTCCTGAAGTAAGCGCAGGTCTGCGTAGTCGCGCTTGTCGTTGATGATGCCGCGGATGGCGTCGATGAGGTTCTGCTTCTCGCTTTCGACATAGTCGTTCAGGAAGCGGCCGTTGCGCGTCACGGGGTCGAGCAGCAGCTCGCCCAAAAGGTCGCACATCGGCTCGAGCAGCTTTTCTCCTCCCGGGACAAATTCCTCGTCGATGAAGCTCGCGGCAAAGCCGATGCACTGGTTCTCGCCCTTTTTGCGTACCGTGCAGCCGATGGACGAGCCATAGAGCAGGTCGAGCGCGGTGGAAAGTGATCGCATATCGGGGTGCGACATCGTGCCGCGGCGCAGCACGCTCGGCAGCAGCGCGCCAAAGCTCGCCGTTTTTTCGTTGATCGGCGTGATGAGCTGCACGCTCAGCGTCCCCGTTTTGAATTTATCCGAGCGCACATAGTCGAGGTTCACCTCGGGTGCGATCTCAAGTCTGACCGGTTCCATCACGGATTCCTCCTGTGGTCATTTTTCAGAATTTGCCCTTAGGATACCACGAAACTGTGAACAATTCCACTCTTTTCTGCTTACACCGCACTTTCCGGCGCAAAAACGGAAGAATTTTCTGCTCGCATGACGTTTTTCTTGCGATTTTTCCTTGACAATTTTGATAAAATCATGTAAACTGATTCATGTTGTAAAGGTATAAAACTTTACATAAGAATCTGCACAAGGAGGAACTTCCCGTGAAAAACCAGACCTTTCGTATGACGATGCTCTTCGACTTTTATGGGGAGCTTCTCACCGACCGCCAGAAGGAATTCTACGATCTCTACTATAACGAGGACCTGTCGCTCTCCGAAATTGCCGAGAACTACGGCATCTCCCGCCAGGGCGTGCGCGACGTCATCGTGCGCGCGGAGAACTACATGACCGAGATCGAAGACAAGACGGGGCTCATCAAGCGCTTCATGCAGCTTCAGCCCCACGTGGAAAAGATCACGGACGCGGCCGAGCAGATCAAGCAGCTCAACTTCCGCCGGTATGAGGACCGCCAGCTCGAAGAGCTTGCCGGCGTGATCGAGGCCGAGGCGGCGGCACTCAAGGAGTAATACATCCATGGCATTTGAAGGACTGAGCGAAAAGCTCAACGCCACATTCAAACACCTGCGCGGCAAGGGCCGCCTGAGCGAAGAGGACATCAAGCTCGCAATGCGTGAGGTGCGCCTGGCGCTCCTCGAAGCAGACGTGAGCTACAAGGTCGTCAAGGACTTTGTCAAAACCGTCTCTGAGCGCGCCGTCGGCGCCGAGGTGCTCGACAGCCTGACCCCTGCCCAGCAGGTCATCAAGATCGTCAGCGAAGAGCTCACCGCGCTCATGGGCGGTGCCAATGCGAAGCTGACCTTCGCCTCCAAGCCGCCGACGGTCGTCATGATGGTCGGCTTACAGGGCGCCGGTAAGACGACGAACGTCGCCAAGCTCGCGGGCTACTTCCGCAAGCAGGGCCACCGTCCGCTGCTCACCGCGTGCGACGTGTACCGTCCCGCGGCCATCACGCAGTTACAGGTCGTCGGCAAGCAATTGAATATTCCCGTTTTCGAAATGGGTCAGATCGACCCCGTTCAGATCGCGCAGGAGGCCGTCAAGTACGCCGGTGACCACGGCAACGACATGGTCTTCCTCGATACCGCAGGCCGCCTGCACATCGACGAAGCGCTGATGGACGAGCTCAAGCGCATCAAGGCCGCCGTCAAGCCGACCGAGATCCTGCTCGTCGTCGACGCGATGACCGGTCAGGACGCCGTGAACGCCGCCACCGCCTTTGATGAGGCACTCGGCATCGACGGCGTCGTGCTCACGAAGCTCGACGGCGACGCCCGCGGCGGCGCAGCCCTCTCGATCCGCGCGGCGACCGGCAAACCCATCAAGTTCATGGGCACGGGCGAAAAGCTCGACATGATCGAGCCCTTCCACCCCGACCGCATGGCGCAGCGCATCCTCGGCATGGGCGACGTGCTGTCGTTCATCGAGCGCGCCGAGCACTCTTGTAGAGCGCGAGGGCCTGCTCCAGTTCGCCCGAAGCGATCAGGTGGCCGGCGTAAAGCTCCACGACGCGCTTGTCGTCGGGATAGCGGATGGCCAGCGTCGAGGCCAGGTCGTTCAGCTGGAAGTAATATTCGCGGTAGAAGCGCGTGTCGGAGGTGAACTGCCCGAAGCGTTTGATCTTGGTTTCGAGCGGCAGTTCGTCGGATTGGAACAACTGCCGCGTGACGGCCAGCAGCGCCCGGTAATCCTGCCGTCCGGCGTGAAAATCGGCCAGCGCCATCAGCGTCTGTACGTTCGTGGAGTCGATCTGCAACGCGCGGTCGTATTCGGCGCGGGCCAGCGAATCCTTCTTGGCGATGGCGTAGAGGTCGCCGAGGACCACGTGGTGCTGCGCCTCATAGGGGGCGGCTTCGACCATCGCCCGGGCTTCGACCACGGCTTTGTCGATCTGGTTCGTCGCCACCAGCAGACGCCGTTTCATGGCGCTCAACACGGGAATGCGCCCGAAGCGCAGTTCGGCCGAATCGAGTGTCACGAGGGCCATGACGGGACTTTGCTTCTGCTCGTAGAGGGCCGCCAGAATGCGGTAGTTGTCGGGGTCTTTCGGGTTCTCCGTTTGCAGGCGGCGATAGACCTTCAGCGCCTCGTCGTAACGCCCGGCGTAGATGAGCGCCTGTCCGTAGAACTGGTGATACCACTTGTTCGTCGTGTCGAGCCGGAAAGCCTTCCGGGCCAGTTCCACGGCCTCGTCGGGCGTGGCGTACATGCCGTTCGCCGCGAGTTCGTAGTAGGCCGGGGCGTAGGTCGAGTCGTTGCGGATCGCCTCGAGGAACAGCTCCCGGGCGCGCACCGAGTCTCCGGCGATGGCATTCTGCTTGACGCCTTCGGTGTAGAGCCATACGCTGCGCAGCGAATCGGGGTATTCGGGCGCCGCCGAGGGACCCTTTCCCGTGACGAACGCCGCGGAGAAGAGCAGAAGGCAGAGGACCGTTGTCGCTGTGAGGCGTTTCATGGGCGTCAGGGGGTTTAGAGCGCTTCGTCGAACTGGTGGAGGAACCGCACGTCGTTTTCGAAATAGAGACGCAGGTCCTTCACGCCGTACTTGAGCATGGCGATGCGTTCAATACCCATGCCGAAGGCGAATCCGGAATATTTTTCGGGGTCGATATTGTTGGCTTTCAATACGTTCGGGTCCACCATGCCGCAACCCATGATTTCGAGCCATCCCGTGCCCTTGCAGACGTTGCAGCCCTTGCCGCCGCAGAGGTTGCACGACACGTCGACCTCGGCCGACGGTTCGGTGAAGGGAAAGTACGACGGGCGCATGCGGATCACGGCCTGCTCGCCGAAGACCTCCTTGGCGAAGTAGAGCAATGACTGCTTCATGTCGGCGAACGAGACGCCCTCGTCGATGTAAAGTCCTTCGATCTGATGGAAGATGCAGTGCGCGCGGTACGAAATGGCCTCGTTGCGGAACACACGGCCCGGGCAGATGACGCGGATGGGCGGTTTCTGACGCTCCATCGTGCGGACCTGGATCGACGAGGTGTGCGTGCGCAGCAGGATGTCGGGGTCCTTCTCGATGAAGAACGTGTCCTGCATGTCGCGTGCCGGGTGCTCGGGCGGGAAGTTCAGGGCCGAGAAGACGTGCCAGTCGTCCTCGATCTCGGGTCCGTCGGCCACGGTGTAGCCCAGCCGCGAAAAGACCTCGACGATCTGGTTTTTCACCAGCGAGATCGGGTGGCGCGAACCGAGGTGCTCGGCCGTGCCGGGGCGCGTCAGGTCGCCCGACGACGAGGCCTCGTCGGCCGCGGCGTTCTGCAACTGCTCGCGCAGCGCGTTGATGCGCTCCGTGGCCTCGTTTTTGAGACGGTTCAACTGCTGGCCCAGTTCGCGTTTCAGTTCGGGGGCTACCGTCTTGAACTCCTCCATCAGGGCGGTCAACTCGCCTTTCTTGCCGAGGATCCGGATGCGGAACTCCTCGATTTCGGCGGCGGCTTTCGGCTTAAACTCCTCGACACGTCGCAGGAGTTCATTGATTTTGTCAGTCATATTTTGATCGTGTTTCTTTTTTGTCTACTTTTGAACGACATCGTAGTAACGTGCAAAGTTATAAAAAAATTGAGATATGTTGCGTAAAATCGGCTCATTTGTCGGGATGCTGCTGCTGGCGGCGCTCCCTGCTGCGGCCCAGAAGGTAGGGGTCGTGATGAGCGGCGGCGGCGCGAAGGGGCTTTACCACATCGGCGTCCTGGAGGCGCTCGAAGAGAACGGCGTGCCGATCGATTATGTGGCCGGGACCTCGATGGGCTCGATCATCGCCGCGATGTACGCCGCAGGATATTCCCCGGCCGAAATGCGTGCGATCGTCAACTCGGGGGTGGTCAAGGAGTGGGTCTCGGGGCGCATCGACCCCAACAAATACATGGCCTATTACCGGCAGGTGGGGAGCAATCCCGCGTTTTTGAGCCTGCGCATCGACGTCGAGAGTCCCTCCGGGAAGCGGCTGCGCGTACCCCGGAACCTGATCTCCTCGACGCAGATCGACATGGCCCTCACGGAGCTGTTCGCTCCGGCGACGGCCGCTGCGGACGGTGATTTCGACCGCCTGATGGTTCCGTTCCTCTGCGTGGCCAGCGACCTGAACCACCGCGGGCCGGTGGTCCTGCGCGAGGGGGATTTGAGCGAGGCGGTCCGCTCGTCGATGTCCATTCCGCTGGTGTTCAAGCCGATGGTGAAAGACTCGATGCTGCTCTACGACGGCGGCATCTACGACAACTTCCCGTGGAAACCCCTCGACGAAGATTTCCGGCCCGATCTGATCGTCGGCTCGATCTGCACCGAGGGCAACACCCCGCCCAGCGAGGAGAGCAACATCATGGACCAGGCTTTCATGCTGGCCATGCACGATACCGACTACACGCTGCCCGAGGAGCGCAGCGTCACGATCCGCCGCGCCGTGGGGGTCAACATGCTCGATTTCGACCAGGCCGAGGCGATTATGAACGCAGGTTATGAGGACGCCGTGGCAGCCATGCCGCAGCTGTTGGAGAAAGTCGCCGAACGTCGCGACTCGGCCTACTACGCCGGGCGTCGCGAGGCGTTCCGCGCCAAGTGTCCGCCGCTGGTCTTCGACGACTACAAACTCGAAGGGCTGAAGCGCGCCCAGCGGGAGTATATCCGCGATTTCGTGCAGGTGGACCGCCGCACGCCGGGCATTCAGCGGCCGATGGGCTTCGAGGAGCTGAAAGACAATCTCTTCGAGGTGCTTGCCGGCGGCGATTTCACGATGGACTTCCCCACCGTGCGCTACGACTCCGTCCGGGAACGTTATTCGTTCGAGGCCAAGTTCGGCACGCGGCCCAATTTCAAGATCATCCTCGGGGGAAACATCTCCTCGACGGCCTTCAACCAGGCCTATATCGGCATCAATTACAAGAACATC
>OGYW01002081.1_pt1 | contig 16062 bp, 13 predicted proteins | sample 1576621 | NCBI WGS metagenome assembly OGYW01 (sample SAMEA3541528, study PRJEB24748) | human gut metagenome | biome: human gut; feature: human-associated habitat; material: faeces | place: China | collected 2012 | reverse complement strand
GATTACGGTACGATCCGCCAGGAACTCGCCAACTATCCGGCGGTAGACTTGATTATTCACCATTCGTATCGAGTATTTCTTTACCGAAGGCCTTCACTAACTCTGCCTTCATTTCTGGATTATGCAGGTTTTCGTGGCCCACTTCATCGGCGAGAACAATACCTGCACCTTTTTCTTTAAGAAATTCCATCAACGTGGATTTTCCTGAACCAATTCCACCCGTAACAAAAATGCTTAACACCGCAATCCCCTCTCACTAGCTTTGCAGCGCACTCGAGCAAGGTTATTATGCTCGCATGGGTATGTTTTTAATTATCACATGCAAGTCAACCTAGAATTCGCGCTCTATTGCATTGTTATTTGAGCGCCACATGCACAAGACGGTGATTGCGCAGCACAAAGAACGCCGCTACTGCAAAAATCAGCAAATACGCAAATTGACCCGTTATCGCAACAGTAATAACACTCGACAACAAAGGAATTCCAACAGCAACAATTACGCTCGCCCAATACCAAGGCTTGACACTGGAAGGAAATTGTTCTGCATAAGATTCACAAACTGCCCCATGAAAAGCAAGCGACAGGCAAAGCAACCACAAGAGAATGAACAGCGCCCCTACTTGATCAAAGAATTGTGCATTATTTAGACATCCAACTACGAACAGAACAACACAAAGAACAAACGCTCCAACGAAATATCGTCTCTGCCGTGCCGCTCGATAATGCAGCTCTCCACCCTTGTATAACTCCATCTTGAAGGCCATTTCGGTTACCTCCTTTAATGAAAGAGTAAAAGATTTGTTCTTACTTTAAAAGACTAATGTCACCACTAATGAAGCTGATAAAAAACGCTACACCTTCATTCATGGCAAATAAATGCTACGCCTGCATTCATAACGAAATTACCAATGCTCCCTCGTTAAAATCTGCCCTCCAGACGTATGGATTCAAAGGGTGATTAAGACTTCAAGCGCTCCTTCTATTTACTTCCTTACGATATACTAACCAGTATCGTACCCATCCTGAAAGGAGCTACAATGGCTACCTATCTTGATGACCTGAAATATCTGTCAAACAACACTCAGATTTGGGAACAGGCGTGCAAAGGTGCTTTGTCAAAGCCCCTTTTACCTTTCGGGAAAGCAAAAGACACTTTCAACATAGCTCAAAAATGTAAAGCTATTCAAGAGAAATATGGGTTACCCAACTACCAGGAAAGCGAACCTTGGTTTTACAAGAAAATCCTTACCGAATTCGACGCCAAAAACCCTTACGTAAACGATCTAAAAGGTTGCGATACTCATATTATGAGTGCCAAACAGGTGCTTGAAGAAAACATTTTTAGGGAAGACTACCTTTATCGCAAAGCAAGCAGCTTAGGATCGGACTGGAAGTTCAACATTTATCTTGAAGACGTTGAAAGGTTTGGCAAGATCTTAATTTCGGAAAACACCGATCAAAACACCCCGGAAATTCCCCCTATGAACGTAGGCGAAACCGCCATGTATTTTGCCTACGAAGCAGAAGTTCTCAAAGGCATCCCTAGGCCCAGATTCAATCTAGCGCTTATCGAGGCTCTCCAAAAGAACATTGATCGGATTCTGGATGGAAAAGATGCTGAAGGACTTTCTTCGAACTTTCTACAAAATACTCCGCCGCTACCTAACTTCGCTGCCGCCTTTAGTATTGCTCTGCCTACTGAAATCCATGAACGCATAAAATCTTGTGAGCATGAATACTGGAATGCCTTTGGAACGTTTTCGCGGAACTTAAGACGCGCCTATGGGCAAGTTGGCGGATGGTCGAAGCTATATTACGGCAGAAAACCTGAAGATAAGCTTCCTATTAAAAAAGACTGGGGGAAAGAGCTTATTCATCGCAAAATTGAATTAGCGCTTCTCACGAATAAATGCTTCGATGATGTTGAGTTACTGATTAACACGCTTAGAGTTTATGGGAGAATGTGCGGCAATTTTGGAAATGCTTCACTTTACTTTAAACCTCACTTAACTAGGCTTAACCCCTTAACAAAACAAGAACGCGCGAGGCGTGACCGTGCAGAAAAAGAACGCCATAAAAAAGCAATGGAGAGAATTCGAAAACAAGAAGAATGGGAAGCCGAACAGCGACGCAGAGGAGCCTATGGAGGTTATAGTGGCGTCGACGAATTCGACGAAGCGAACGGGTCATACGAGTTTGGCAATTCATATTCGTATGCTTGGTATACCGATCGCGATAGCTACAACGACGTCACAAGATAGCAATTTGTCTCTGCCACTTGTAGAAGCTATTTAGTTGCAAAACGTAAGCGGGACGATTAAGTATCGTCCCGCTAAGCATCACTTATTAAAGCGGGCATATAGGACAAATTAAAAACAAACAAAAAAGCGAGACCACCAAAGTGATCTCGCTTTTATAAATGCTTAGGCGCGTGCTATTCTGAGTACTACTCAGCGTCAGCAGCAGCTTCTTCCTTGTTTTCAGGTTCAGCTACTTCAATTTCAATGCCCAGCTCTTCAGCAGCTGCCTTCATAGACAAGGAAATGCGACGGCGCTCTACGTTTACGTCCATAACCTTTACCTTAACAGCATCGCCTACATGAACAACCTGAGCAGGTGAATCGATGTGCTTCATGGCCATCTCAGAGATGTGTACAAGGCCTTCAACATTTGCACCAAGTTCGATGAATGCACCGAATGGAACAATCTTGGTAACCTTGCCGTCTACAACCGTTCCTACAGGATAGGTTTCAACGAGCTTGGTCCAAGGATCCTCGGTGGTCTGCTTGAGACCCAAGGAGATGCGCTCGCGCTGAAGATCAACGTCGAGAACTTCAACCTCAACTTCTTCGCCAACCTTAACAACCTCGGAAGGATGATTTACATGGCTCCAAGAAAGCTCGGAGATGTGAATCAAACCGTCGATACCACCAAGGTCAACAAATGCGCCGAAGTCAACGATGGAGGAAACAGTGCCCTTCAGGCGCATGCCCTTAGACAGCTTCTCCAGAATTTCAGCACGTTCGTTCTTGCGGCCTTCTTCGAGAAGAACACGACGAGAAAGAACAACGTTGTTGCGGTTGCGATCCATCTCAATAACACGAGCTTCGATTTCGGTGCCAAGATATGCAGAAAGATCTTTAACACGACGAAGGTCAACCAAAGATGCAGGCAAGAAGCCACGCAGACCGATGTCCAGGATCAGACCGCCCTTAACAACTTCGATAACTTCACCAGTAACAACTTCGCCAGCCTTGAATTTATCCTCAACCTGAATCCAAGCACGCTCGTACTCTGCGCGCTTCTTAGAAAGGATGAGGCGGCCGTCCTTGTCCTCCTTCTGGAGAACCAGTGCCTCAAGCTTGTCACCCAGGCTTACAACCTCTGAAGGATCTGCGTCCTTGCGGATGGAAAGCTCGCGAGCAGGAATAACGCCCTCGCTCTTGAATCCGATGTCAACGAGAACTTCGTCATGCTCAATCTTTACAACGGTACCGTCGATAAGATCGCCCTCGTCGAAGTCGGTCAAGGTGCCATCGATCATCTGATTCATTTCCTCATCAGAAATGTCCTCAAAATCAATGACGGAGGTGTTCTTGATTTCGGTCAAAACGGACCCCTTTCAAAATGTAATCAGGGACCCTTCGTACGTGTTTGCGGTTTCAAACATTAACCATGCATGCTACGCGTAGATCTATGCGCCAACAGCAAACATGTCTCGGGGGCCTATAGTTTCAATGCCTGCCTCTTGACAGACCAGGAAAGTATAGCATATGGGCGAAGCGGAAAGAGGCCTTCTTCTACATTTTTGTTGTAATTTACACGGGTTTACATTTTTACAGAGCAGGTGTTTACATTTTGATATTTTGTTACCTTCGTTATTCCTGTACTACACGTATAGAACAGCACATCCTGATACCCTTATAATTCAAGGCATAAAAACACCTTCAAAAGTCTTATGGGGGCTTTGTTTGAAATCCCGCTATTGTAAGGACTATTGCAGGGGCTACTAGTTTGTCACTAAAGCTCAAATGCGGTTAAGGAGCTGTTCATGAACATTCTTGATTACCTAGAAAACGAATTTAGCTCCTTTGAAAACCTACCGTTTAACGTAATAGATTCCGCTGTACTTTCACAATTTTGCATGGTACGCTGTGAAGGATTAGTACCCCCACTTAATCCCGATGAGTCAGCAGCACAACAGCAACGAAAGACTGGTTTTACTAGCAAAGCAAGTCTTACCAAGCTACTGAACACTCTCACAAAAAATTCAAAACAAAGCAAAACCAAGCAGCCTGCAGCGCGATTTGTAAATCTTCTTCGCGCAGAGCGTTATTCAGAAATGTTTACTGGTTTAGTGCCTGAAAGGATTAAATCCATTCTTGTAGCACTTGCCGCAAGCCCACGATTTAGATTTCTATCTTTACAGGATTATTTGAGTATTTTCGACAAGAAAACAAGCAATCAATTTGCTGCCATAACTTTTGTCTACAACAGCAAGAATGCTCAAAACGAATTCGCCTATATTGGCTTTCGTGGAACCGATACTTCCATTACGGGATGGCGCGAAAACTTTAATATGGCATACACTTCCCCTGTTCCCGCGCAAGCGCAGGCACTTCGCTATTTAGAAACTGTCGCACCACATCTTCCACAACGCCTCTACGTTGGTGGACATTCCAAAGGCGGAAACTTGGCTTTGTATGCAGCGCTAAAAGCAAGTTCAGACGTCCAACAACGAATTGACACTGTTTTCGTTCACGATGCTCCTGGCTTTAAAAGGGGTGCTATTTCATCAGAAGAATGGGCTCGCTTAAACGGTCGCATAGATCGCACTATCCCTGAAGAGTCTATCGTAGGCATGCTTATGGACTGCCCTGCTCCAGCCCGCATCGTCAAAGCTCAAGAGCACGGATTTGACCAGCACAGCATTTTTAATTGGGATCTCAATGCTCAAATGAATGATTTCAGCTACACAGAAAAGATCGCCGATAGTGCAGATTTTTTTGATGAAGTGTTCTCTGAATGGCTCGCCCAATATTCCGACGATGAAGCCGCTGAAATAGTCGATGCTCTTTTCAAAGCTATTGAAGTTTCGGGTATCACCAATGCTACAGAATTATTCTTTGGAGGAATTAAAATAATCCCCCTTATCTCAAAAGCTGCCCAAAATTTAGACAACGAATCGGGCACTGTTTTGCGTAATGCACTCGGATCTCTGGCTGTTATCGCCGCCAACCAAGCTGGACGCAATATTGGACAGAACGTACAAGACGCAAGCAAGAGCGTTCAGGAATACTTATCTACAAAGTTTTCCAAGGATTAAGAGCGCTTCAAAGTAAAGGCGGTCCCCCTTCTTTAAAGAGCGACCGCCTTTTGGTTAAGCGCCTTTTGTAATTGATGCGACTTTAATTCAACTTCGTAAGTTTATATTCACGCTTTTAGCGCTTTACGAATGAGCCTTTTCGAATTCCTTCATGTAGTCAACCAAGGCTTGCACACCCTCAATAGGCATAGCGTTATAAATACTTGCACGCATGCCACCTACGGTACGATGTCCTTTGATATTTTCAATTCCAACCTTCTTTGCACCTGCTACGAATTCGGCATCCAAATCAGCATCGCCCGTAACAAAGGGGACATTCATGATAGAACGATCTTCCTTGCGTGCGGTTGCGGTATAGAAGTCGGTTGAATCAAGGTAGTCATACAAAATAGCAGCCTTTTCTTCATTGCGCTTCTTCATGGCTTCAAGACCACCCTGTGCCTTTAACCACTTGAACACCTTGCCGCAAATATAAATGCCATAGCAAGGAGGCGTATTAGACATGCTATCTGCATCTACCTGAGTTTTATAGCGCATGATAGTTGGTGTATTGGGAAGCCATTCTTCCTTTACCAGGTCATCACGAACAATAACAATTACTACACCAGCTGGACCAATGTTCTTCTGAACACCGCCATAGATCAAACCATACTTTGAAACATCAATAGGCTCAGACAAGAAGCAAGAAGAAACGTCGCTTACTAAAGGCACATCACCCGTATCAGGCAACTTGTGATAATGCGTGCCGTAGATAGTTTCATTTTCACAAATATAGACGTAATCTGCTTCTGGATCGAATTCCAACTCGTCAACATTAGGAATGTAAGAGAAGTTTTCGTCTTCGCTAGAAGCAACTAGGCGAGCATCGCCAAAAATCTTTGCTTCCTTGTAAGCCTTCTTAGACCAAGAACCCGATACGATATAGTCTGCTTTGCCCGTAAGCATAAGATTCATTGGAATTGCTGCGAACTGCTGCGTTGCACCACCCTGCAAAAACAGTACATGATAGTTATCGGGAATATTCATAAGCTCACGCAGATCTGCTTCAGCTTCTTCAATAATGCCCTTAAACGCTGCTGATCGATGGCTCATTTCCATAACTGACATGCCAGTGCCTTTGTAATCGAGCATTTCATCAGCGGCTTCACGCAATACCTCTTCAGGAAGTACCGCTGGGCCTGCAGAAAAGTTATACACCCTTCCCATTTAGCCAAGTCCTTTCTCTGCGTTGTCTAAGTTTGAACAAAACACCCAAGTTGGCTTTCATGCTAGTCTCCGCTTTTCTATGCTAGTCTCCGCTTTCCGCGAAAGTTTCTACTTTTCACGCTAGTCTCCGCTTTTCGCGAAAGTTTCCGCTTTTCGCACAGGTTTCCAATTGCAGCACAAGACTCTATCAACTTGGTAGTGCTGGTCACTTTACCACGATAGAGAGACATTTATTTGTTAAACCTTTATGTATTACGTGGACGAGCATACATATTGGGTCAATAGCATAATTGCTTTCAAGGATATATTTGGCAACTTCTAAGACAGCCCTTACGACACCACCCAAGCGATTCATCATAAAGATGCATTGATTCGAACAATAACCGTATGTTTTTTCATGCAACATTTACCCTGTAGACATCTACAATAAAAGGCAAATAAGCTTCCCTATTTCCTAATCAACAAACTATTTAGGGGGATTGTATGAAAGAGGTAATTCGCTGGGGCATCATCGGATGCGGAGATGTCGTCGAAACCAAAAACGGACCAGCGTTCTATTTAGCAGAAGACTCTGAACTGGCAGGCATCTGGAATCGCACCAAAAGCAAAGCAGTAGATTGGTGTAAGCGTCATGGACACGGACATGCCTACGACACTTTGGATGAATTACTTGCCGATCCTGAGGTGGATATTATCTATGTTGCCACTCCGCCCAATGTTCATAAGCAGTATGCAATTCAGATAGCACAAGCACACAAGCACTGCTATCTGGAAAAGCCCATCGCGCTTTCTTGGGAAGAAGCAGAAGAAATACATGCCGCTTTTGAAGAATCGGGTACTCGCTGCTTTACTGCGCATTACCGCCGCGGCATGCCTCGTTATCGCGAATTAAAGAAGTTGCTTGATGCGGGCACTATTGGCAAGATTCGTGGTGTACAAGTAATTCGTACCCAACGCCAAACCGCAGAAGAAATGCTTCCCAAAGATCAAAAACCCTGGCGTGTGCGCCCCGAGATTTCAGGCGGCAGCCATTTCTACGAGGGCGACGCTCACATGCTGGACTTGATTGACTTTTTGACTGGTCCTTTGGTTGATTTCAAATTGGAAGTTACCAATGAAACTGGATTCTATCCTGGCGAAGATGCCGTATCTCTTTCCGGTATTACCAAAAACCGCGTAATGGTTTCTGGTACCTGGTGCTATGCAACCTATAAAGCAATCGATCGCTTCTTGATTTACGGAGACAAAGGCAGTGTTGAATTTTCTTACTACGACAATGCCGCCCCCCTTCATTTCGAAGCACTTGCCGACGAAAACGCGGTAGCTCACGAAGGAGTTATGGGCGGCGTACGCAAAGAAGCCGAACTAAAAACCTGGGAGGTAACACCTGAAGTTCAATCCTACCCCGGTCTTGGTCAAGCGCAGGATATCGTGAACGAATTACGCGGTGTTCCTGGAGCAAAATGCTACAGTACCCTTGATTCTGCCATGCGAACGCTTCGTATTACCTGCACCGCTCGCGAGCAAATGAAGGCTCTGCGCGAAAGTCGTAAGTAACGTTACGGATACTTTCTTGCCATAGATGATCTTAGGCGAGGGTAAAGCGCTTTTATCTGCATCCATCAAAACAGTTTCAATAAAACGCTTATATTCGCACCATCCGAAAGCGTAATTGTTGTATACCAGCAATTACGCTTTCTATTATGGCTTACTTTATTCGTTAAAAAATGTACGAAATCTCCCGTTATGTACGTGATCTGCCCAGTAATTAAAGATCAACAGAATAACTACTATGCTTGGTTACCATTTTTTTGCTGTTGATTACTGCGAATTCTCAATTGGTGAAGCAACTGCGTACATAACGGGATATTTCATGCAAAAGCTGTATGGAAGAAGCTATTTTGTTTGAGCTGCCTATAGGGCACTAGGTCAACGGTGATTTAATATAGAGTTGAGTTTAAAGAACAGAAGGCCGCCACAGGGACGACCTTCTGCCAAATTTAAGATGTCTAAATTACTTGGCGCCTATATGCCTATATTGCCTGACGCCTGTAATACTCGACATCTGTACTACTTAGAGCCTGCACTGCTTGACGCCTATACTATTTGACGCCTGTTAATGCTTGACGCCTGTATTGCTTGATGCCCGTAATACTTGATGCTTAAGCCTTGATCCAAGAGAACATGGAGCGAATCTTTTCACCCGTCTTTTCAATTTCATGAGTGTTGATTGCCTCACGCTGCTCAAGCAACCACTTATGACCATTGTTGCAGTCAGCAACGAATTCCTTAGCAAATTCGCCATTCTGAATACGCTTCAAGATTTCCTTCATAGCTTCACGAGACTGCTCGTTGATAACCTTAGGACCAGCATAGTACTCGCCGTATTCAGCGGTATTAGAGATGGAGTAATTCATGAAGTGGATACCAGATTCGTACATCAAGTCTACGATCATCTTCATCTCGTGATAGCACTCGAAGTATGCAAGCTCTGGAGGATAACCAGCATCTACCAAAGTCTCGAAGCCAGCCTTTACCAACTCTACTAAGCCACCGCAAAGAACTGCCTGCTCACCAAAGAGGTCTTCTTCAGTTTCCTCGGCGAAGGTTGCCTTAATAATACCGGAACGAGCACCGCCAACACCCCAGCAGTAAGAAAGGGCAATATCCCATGCGTTGCCGGTTGCATCCTGTGCAACACAAGCCAGATCAGGTACACCAGAACCTTCAGTGTACTGACGACGTACGATGTGACCAGGACCCTTAGGTGCGCACATAATTACGTTTACGCCTTCAGGAGCCTTAATGTAGCCATAGTGAATGTTGAAACCATGAGCGAAAGCAAGGGTGTTGCCATCCTTCAAGTGTGGAGCAACATGAGTCTCATATACTTCAGGCTGCTTCTCGTCGGGAACGAGGATCATGATGAGGTCTGCTTCTTCAGCAGCATCGTCCATGTTCATTACCTTCAGACCTGCTTCTTCAGCTTTTGCCCAAGAGGAAGAACCCTCGCGAAGACCAACGCGAACATCAACGCCAGAGTCCTTAAGGTTCAGAGCATGCGCATGACCCTGAGAGCCATAGCCAATAATGGCTACCTTCATGCCCTGGATTACTGAAGGATCTACGTCCTGTTCATAATAGATAGTTACAGCCATGATTCATCCCTTCTTCTAATGACTGATTACTTACTTTACTGTTATCGCCAACTCGTGGAAACGTATTAACTTACCTTCGAACCACGAGACATAGCAATTACACCTGTACGAATGATTTCCTTAATACCGTAAGCACGAAGCAAATCTTCGATACCCGCAATCTTTGACTCAGTACCCGTAACTTCAACAGTTAATGAAGTTTTACCCACATCAACAATATTGGCGCGGAATACGTTTGCAATTTCAATAATTTCATTGCGGCGTTCAGGGTTTGCATGAACCTTAATCAAAACCAGCTCTCGTTCAATAGCCTGTTCTTGGGTAAGGTCAGTAATCTTATGAACGTTAATAAGCTTGTGAAGCTGTTTGGTAATTTGCTCATAAGCCACATCGTTTGCAAGCATAATAATGGTCAAGCGCGACAACGTAGGATCTTCAGTAGGACCCACGGAAAGCGATTCAATATTGAATCCACGACGCGAAATAAGACCGGTAACACGCGAAAGAACGCCGGACTGGTTATCTACCAAAACAGAAAGGATGTGCCTTTGGGGTGTTTCCATTATCGGCCTCCTTCTTCTTCAGAGTCGTCATCGGTCTTTTCGTTATTGGCCGCTTTCTTGTCTTTAGCTGCTGCTTCTGCTGCGTGTGCTGCATCATTAGCTTCTGCCGCATTTTCAAAAGGCAAGTTTTCAAATCCCTCTAACATGTGTGAAATAGGACCCACATTAACGGCGCCAATAATGTCATCCAAAGGAGCGCCAGGAGCAACCATAGGGAATACGTTTTCATCGCGGTCGATACGCATATCCAGCAACGCAGGGCCATCGTAATCAAGCAGCCACTGGAAGGCATCCTTCAATTCTTCAGGCTTGCTTACGCGTTTACCGCCCCAGCCATATGCGTCGCACAACTTCACGAAATCAGGAATGTCGGGCAACAGCGTTTCACTATAGCGCTTGTTGTAGAACAGGTTTTGCCACTGATGAACCATACCCAAAGCAGAATTGTTCATCAAAAGTACTTTAACGTTAATACCTTCAGCTGCTGCGGTTGCCATTTCCTGAGAATTCATCTGGAATGAACCGTCGCCCGCTATGCAAACTACCTGCTTATCAGGACAAGCAACCTTAGCACCAATAGCTGCAGGAAAACCAAAACCCATAGTGCCCAAACCACCACTGGTTAAGAAGGTGCGTGGAACGTCACGATCAATATGCTGAGCGGCCCACATCTGGTGCTGACCAACTTCGGTAGTCACAATGGAGTTTTCCGGATCCAGCATGTCGCTTAATAAATCAAGCGAGCCTTCAGGTGAAATACTTCCGTTCAGTGCTACCAAACCAGGGCTATAGAACGGATGACGAGAACGCCATTCTTCAATTTGACCAAGCCATTCTTGCGTAATAGGCTCATACCCCTGCTTTTCCAGCTGGTCTTTCATTCCCGCTAAAACTACCTTCGCATCGCCCACGATAGGAATTTGAGGAATGCGGTTTTTACCAATTTCAGCAGGGTCAACATCAACATGAATAACCTTTGCGTTAGGCGCAAAGTCTGCAAGCTTACCGGTAACACGATCGGCAAAACGCGCACCTACCGCTACCAGCAAATCTGCGTTGGTAACCGCATAGTTCGCAAACTTGGAACCATGCATTCCAACAGGGCCTAAGTTGAGTGGATGCGATGAAGGGAATGCCGACTTTGCCATAAGCGACGTTACTACAGGGATCTGCAAAGCTTCCGCCACGCTTTTCAGTTCTTCTTCAGAATGAGAAGCAATAATACCGCCACCAATGTAGAGAACAGGACGCTTGGCGCTCTTCATCATTTCTACCGCTTGGCGAATCTGACGGACGTTACCCTTCACGGTTGGCTTATAGGAAGGAATCTGAACATCTTCTGGATATTCGAATACCATTTCCGCACCTGCCAAGTCGGACGGAACGTCAATCAGAACAGGGCCAGGACGACCGGAATTCGCAATATAAAATGCTTCGCGGAACGTCTTAGTCATGTCCTCACAGCTTTGAAGTAAATAGCTGTGCTTTACGATTGGCATAGTAATACCAACAATGTCCGATTCCTGGAAAGCGTCGGTACCAATAATATTGCGAGGTACCTGACCAGTAATAACAACCAGAGGAACGCTATCCATGTACGCAGTTGCAATACCCGTTACCGTGTTAGTTGCACCAGGACCACTCGTTACAATTACAACGCCTGTTTTACCTGTAGCACGAGCATAACCATCCGCTTCATGCGTAGCAGCCTGTTCGTGACGAGCAAGCACGTGCTTGATTTTCTTGGAGTCGTACAGTGCATCATAAATTTTAATTGCCTGTCCTCCTGGATAACCGAAGACGGTATCTACGCCTTCAGCCTCCAAGGAAGCAATGATAGCTTCCGAGCCCAGCATGGTTTTACCCTGCTTTTCAGTGTGAGGACCCAGACCCATCTTTGCTTCATATTCTTTATCGATGATCATCCGAAATACGCCCCCTTATCTGCACTCGATACCAGTTTTGCGTAACGAGCCAGCACGCCAACCTTGTGCTTAGGTTCGGGCTTCACCCAAGCTTCACGACGCGCTGCCATTTCTTCATCAGAAACTTCCAAGGTAAGCGAGCCCTTATCGATGTCAATATCAATAATGTCACCTTCCTGAACCAATGCAATAGGACCACCAGCAGCTGCTTCTGGACTTACATGCCCAATTGCAGGACCCTTGGTTGCGCCAGAAAAGCGACCATCGGTAATAAGAGCAACATCATGATCAAGACCCATACCGCAAATTGCGGAAGTAGGGGTAAGCATTTCACGCATACCAGGACCACCAGCAGGACCTTCATAGCGAATAACTACCACGTCTCCTGCATTGATCTTGCCGCCAAAGATAGCTTCACAAGCTTCTTCTTCGGATTCGAAAACGCGAGCAGGACCACGATGAGTTCGCATATCATCTGCAACCGCAGATTGCTTAACAACACCGCAATTTGGAGCAAGATTACCCTTCATAACGCGCAAGCCACCAAAGGGGCTATATGCATTTTCTACCGTACGTACGATTTCCCCATCCACTGGAGGGCAAGTATCAATCCATTCCTGCATCGTGCCATGGCAAGTAAGAGCAGAAGTATCAAGCAAACCATGACGACCAAGCTCGCCAATGATTGCCGAAATACCACCAACTGCATTCAAGTCTTCAATATGAAGAGGACCAGCTGGTGCGATACGGGTCAAATTCGGAATCTTCTGGCAAACTTCATCCCAGTCTTCCATAGTTACCGGGCAGCCTGCAGCATGAGAAATAGCGGTCAGATGAAGCATGGTATTCGTTGAGCCACCAAAAGCCATATCGAGCGCCATGCCGTTATGGATTGCAGCAGGAGTAATAAGATCGAGTGCCTTAATATCTTTCTCGACCAATTCCATTACCTTCATACCTGCCTGCTTTGCCAAGCGAATACGCTCTGAATACACAGCAGGAACAGTGCCATTACCAGGAAGCGCAATACCTAATGCCTCAGAAAGGCAGCAAATAGAATTTGCCGTAAACATGCCAGAGCAGCTACCGCAGGTAGGACAAGCGGTGTTTTCAAACCACTTACATTCTTCTTCGGTCATGGTGCCAGCCGTTACCTGACCAACGGCATCGAAAAGAGTATTCAAGTCGGTCTGGTTACCCTGCTTATCATGACCAGCAAGCATAGGACCACCAGAAACAAGAACAGTAGGAAGATTCAAACGACAAGCTGCCAGCAACATGCCTGGTACAATCTTGTCGCAAGAAGGAATAAGTACTACACCGTCAAACGCATGACCTTGCACAACGCATTCAACCGAGTCTGCAATAACTTCACGGCTGGTAAGAGAATAATGCATACCATCATGGTTCATAGCAATACCATCGCACACACCGATGGTAGTAGCCTGAAGTGGTGTACCGCCAGCCATACGAATACCCGCTTTTACCGCATCAGCGATTTTATCAAGATGAGTATGACCTGGAATAATTTCGTTCTGAGAAGAAATAACCGCAATAAGCGGGCGTTCTAATTCTTCGTCGGTTAAGCCGTCTGCCTTGAGCAGACTGCGGTGAGGTGCACGAGCGAGCCCTTTTTTGATTGCATCGCTTCGCATTTCATCACGCCCTTTCTTTTATCCTCTAGGTTTAGCTTGCTGGCAAACAATTCAGCCAACAAGTCAACGCCCTTTTTACCTATGTCCAGATACAAAAAAATCCTGTGCAGCAGACTGCATCAGGACCTCAAAAGAAAGGGAGAATTTACTCCACTGACCGATTACGGGGCCGCCCGATTCAGCCTACTGATTTTTTACCAAGGTGAGGATCGCTCCGCTTGAATAAAAAAAGTTCAGACAGAATTGCTCCGAGGTGCCTTTCAGACCGTCCCACCGTTGGCTTTCAGCAACCGCCAACTCTCTGGAGGATGGGTTTCGTCCCTACTTTCCTCATCAACGCCTTTTACAAACAAGTATGATAGCACCGTATTCCGAATAAAAAAGTCCTTTAACGCAAACGAAACAAAACCACGGTAAGAGGCATATTCAGGCTAATTCCCTGATCTCACGAACACGTAACCCCAAACACGTAACCTTTCTTTTGGCTGACTTCCTATATCATCCGAACACACAACGTTTCTTTTATTGAATTCCCGTCTTACCCGAACACATAACAAATCTTTTAATGGTTCTCTTTTGGTGTCTTTCTAGAAATTCTGTTTTGTGAATTCTCTTTGCTAAAATACTTGCGAACCCCCAAGGAGAACATCGTGAATCTTTCTCATTTGCATTATTTTGAAACACTCGCTCAAACCAAAAACTTCCAAGAAGCAGCACAACAAGAATCTATTACGCAGCCTACCCTTTCTCAGGCAATAAACGGTCTTGAGAAGGAACTGGGTTGCCAGCTCTTCATTCGAAAAAAAGGCTCTGTCGACTTAACGGAAAAGGGCGCTCAATTTCATCAATATGTCAGCACTTCACTTCGTTTCTTGCATGCTGGCATTGAATCTGCACAGAGTGATTCTTCAACAAAACAAGAAATTCGCTTAGGCTCTATCTATTCGGCTCAAAGCAAAGAATGGTCGAACCTAATTTACGAATTCCGCAAACAAACCAAACTAGAAGTAACGTTTAATATTATTCAAGCTCCCTCTGAAACACTAAAGGCAAAGCTCAAAAGCGGTGCGCTTGATATGGCTTTTATTGATGAGCCATTATCGAACAGTGAACTTGAATTTCTACCTTGCTGGAGCCAAGAATTAAAGCTACTCGTTAACAAGCAGCATCCCCTTGCAAAAAAGTCTTCTCTTTCCTTGGACGACCTTATAGGGCACTACCTTATTTCTTACGATTTGCAAGGACCTCTAGGAGAAGACCTAGCTGCCCTTATCGATGGCAAACCTCTTCAAGTGGGATATCGCTATAAAGACGAAATCACGCTTGCCTCTATCGTGCTTGCAAATCCTGATGTTATGGCACTTGCTTGTCAGTCGTGGCTGCTGAAAGCCTACACCGATGAAATTCGTCTTCTCTCTATTGATGAGGCCCCTAAAGATTTCCGACAGCTCTATATTGTTTATCGCCTCAGCGCTCTACAAAATAGTGCGGTATATGAATTTCTCGAATTGGCAAAAGAGCTATTCAAGAAACAATAGATAAAGGCACTACAGGCTAACCTTATTATGCGCGAAGCTTATCAGCTCGCCTCTTCCAGTCAGGCATCACCTTGGTAAGAAGCGTTTTAAAGCCGGGGCCATGATTAGCAACGAGCAAATGGCACATTTCATGCACCACCACATATTCCAAACATTCAGGCGGATACAGCGCCAAACGAATATTGATGCAAATTTTTCCCGTTGAGGGCTGACAACTTCCCCACCTTGATTTCATATTGCGATACGTTAATTGCTTTACTTGTACCCCTAAAATAGGCTCCCATGCTTCCACCAAAGAAGGGACACAAGCTTTCACGACAGCACGCCAAGCCTCTTGTTCTTCTTTAGTTGCACGTTCAGCCTCTGACTGAGGAGAGTTCGCAAATGCTTGCTGTTGCGAATAAATCCACTCAAGGCGCGATTCCACCATATGACGTATTTCATCATCGCTTACGTTGTAGGGAGCAGAAACGCGTACCTCACCTAAAGGGGTTACTTTTAGGCGAATTGACTTCATAGACTTACGTGTCACCAAAACAGATGTATCGGCAACCTGGAGTTCATAGGAAGCATCGAAGCTACGACGAGATGATTTTTGAATCTTACTAAATGAGTATCTATTCATGATTCATCATGATACAAAACAAGGCTCGTTGCAGCTACCCTCTCACAGCTGCAACGAGCCTCTTAT
>OGYW01002079.1_pt1 | contig 16070 bp, 10 predicted proteins | sample 1576621 | NCBI WGS metagenome assembly OGYW01 (sample SAMEA3541528, study PRJEB24748) | human gut metagenome | biome: human gut; feature: human-associated habitat; material: faeces | place: China | collected 2012 | reverse complement strand
TAAGTCCGCTTACCTCACGATAGAAAAATCCCTTTCCAATATATGGGCCATTGGCATCTGGTACCTCTATTGAGTAGATATCCGCATCCTTATATTCCTGCGAACGCTTCTGTGAAATATTAGTCTTTACTGATGATGGAGTACAAAGATATACATTTCTCTTCGTAAATGCATTCCTAACATCAAGATTAAGCATATTCTCTGCCATATACTTCCACTTTACTGGTGATGACCAGCTAAGCTGGTTGTATATGAATGGTTCCTGAAAATATCCTTCTGCCTGAGGTTCCATCCAATACTGGTAATCCACATCAAATATAAGTGTCTTAATCTTCTTACTGCGGCACGCTTCCTGTAACACATAATAAGAATCCTTTACCATCTCACCAGGTATTGCAAGACTGAATGAATTCGTGTCGTTAACATCATCTATCTTCTGCGGGTCAATTGCACTTCTTGCATGCGATGCACCTAATACAAGTGTATCTATATCCTCATCTGAATTCTGGAAATATGTAAGCACATATCTTACATATCCTGTCTGTGCAAACGCGTAATCAAATATTGCTACCAGTACAACAAGCCCAACAATAAATCCAGCCACTCTTATCCATGGCACTGCCCTTTTCATAATTATTCTTATCTCCTCATCTTAAATGTGTAATTCCCACTTGTGTGGAATTCTTGTAACGCCAACATCTGTTATATTAGATACAACCTCAAACTTAAGAGCCTGCTTATAATAATCAACAGGTATACCCTCTCCATATTCAATAGTTATATCTACCCAGTAATTACCAGGTATAAGATTAAGATCTTCAAGTTCTACCTTATATCTTCCGTCTTTATCAATGTCAAAATTCTCTATTCTGTCTATTCTTGTATTAGTACCATAGCACCAGAGAGCATCATTTCTGAATATACCAAATCCAAATACTGCATCAGTAACTTTATTATCAACGTGATAACCAAGGTCAAGTATAACTTTCTCTCCTGTCTTGAATATTCTGCTCTCCTCGCCAGCCTCATTATACATATGAATATCTGTAAATCTTGCGTCTTCACTTCCGTATCTTGAATTAACCTTCGCACGCTCTTTCTTGATACGTTCTTCTTCTTTCTTCTTCTCCATCTGCTCACGTTCAAGCTTTGCCTGACGTAGCTGCTCTTTCTCAGCCTGTTCCATTCTCTCCTGATTCATATAGTCAAGATATTTAAGATGGACATCTTTTGGAGTTCCTTCCGCTTCTATAAGACCATTTTTTATCCATATAGAACGGTCACATATCTGCTCAATCTGACCTAATGAATGTGATACAATAACGATAGTTGTTCCCTCTGCCTTAATCTCTCTTAACTTATTGAAACACTTTGCCTGATAGTTAGCATCACCAACGGCAAGGATTTCATCAATAAGAAGAATATCAGCATCTACATTGATAGCAACTGCAAAAGCAAGTCGCATATACATTCCTGAAGAATAAGTTCTTACTGGATTATCTATGAAATCTTCAAGTTCTGAAAATGCTATAATATCATCAAGTCTTGCATCTATCTCTTTCTTGGTAAGTCCGAATATAGAAGCATTAGTATATATATTTTCTCTTCCGCTCATATCCGGGTGAAAACCTGCTCCAAGCTCTATAAGGCTTGATACTCTTCCACGCATCTCAATTGTTCCTGAGTCAGGGTATATAATCTTAGTAAGCATTTTAAGTGTTGTACTTTTACCACAGCCATTCTTACCTACTAAACCTATAGCCTCACCTCTCTTAACATTAAAGCTTATACCATTAAGAACATGTCTTTTCTCATATCTGTTGCGCTTCCAGAAAAGCATTTTTTCCTTAAGTTCGCTTCCCTTATCATAATACACTTTAAAATCTTTAGTTATATTTTTTACTTCAATTGCATTATTTTTATCCATCATAATCCTCATTTCTGCTTATATATCTAATTGTCTATACTATTCTAATTAGAATTCTTCTGCAAAACCTCTCTGAAGCTTCTTAAACAGAACTTCTCCGACAACTATAAATACAATACCTATTATTAATGCAAGAGCCAGCGAACCAAGTTCTGGAACTTGTCCATAATAAATAATCTGTCTGTATATTTTAATAATAGGTGTCATAGGATTTAAGTTAAATATTAAAATAAGCCAGTCACCAGCACCAGAATTCTCTACCATATCAACGCCATACATTACCGGTGTCATATACTGGAGTGCCATAACAAATATTCCAAGAATATACTGTAAATCCCTGAGATATACTGTAAGTGATGATACTATAAGTGCAATACCAAGACATAGTACATACTCTACAACCATAACAACAGGAAGACATAATAATGCAAGTGGATTAATACCTCTTCCTGATACAATAACAACTATAAATACAACAACAAATGTAAGTATCATATTAACAAATGCACTTGTAACTGTTGATATTGGAAGAACCTCTCTTGGGAAGTATATCTTTTTAACCATATCCTTCTCTTTTAATATACTTGCCGCACCGTCAGTTACACTTGATGAAAAGAACATCCAAGGCACAAGTGCCACGAAAAGAAACAGATAATACTGTTCATAGCTTGCCCTCATTATTATTGAGAACACAATTGTATACACAATAAGCTGTAATAAAGGGTTGACAAATGTCCAAAGAAATCCAAGAACCGAACCCTTATATCTTCCTCTTAAGTCTTTTCTTACAAGACTTATAATCATTTCCCTATATTCATATAATTCTTTAATATGTTGCATCAGAAATTTCTCCTCTATATCTAAATCCTGCATATTATAATAACAATCATTTTCTTTGTCAAACGAATAATTTAAAACCCTTAAGACTTTGAATGAATCTGTCTTAAACGCTCACTCACAATATCCGCTGAACGTTTGTATGCAAGATGTTCTCTGGCATATGCCTGTCCATTAACTACCTTGGTGTTGTAATACTCTTTGTCTTCATAGAGCCTTACCATATAATCAGCAGCTTCATCAATGTGTGCATCTGCCCACACATTGCCCTTCTTAAATACATCATAGTCCTTATCAAGTTCTATCATATCGTATCCAACCATACACGCCGTATGATCATTCATAAACTCTGTATTACCCGACCACGCCGTTGCTATAACCGGTGTTCCAAGATACATAGCCTCCGCCATTACAAGCCCGAAGCCCTCTGAGCGGTGAAGTGATACATATACATCTACGTCTTTAAGAAGAGAATTAACTTCTGTCTTATTAATCTGTCCACACATAAAGTAAATATTATCTTCTTTATCTACAATAGAGCTTATAATCTTCTCATCGTCTGCTGAAAGCTCTGACTCACTTATCTTAATTACAAGACCTACATCCTTATACTTGTTCTTAGTTGCCTCATCTTTCAGGAATGCCTGCTTAAATGCTTTAATAGCTGCCAATGGATTCTTTCTTTCCATAACACTTCCACTATTAAACATTATTAAAAACAGGAACTTGTCTTCTGGAAGATTAAAATGCTTCCTGCCATACTGTGCACTTGCAACAGGTTCTATACAATGTGGAACCGTAACCACAGGCTTGTCAGTATATTTCTTAAGTGTATTAGTAACAAAATCCGATGGTGTCCACACTTCATCGACAAGCTTAAATGCCGGAAGCCATTCCTCTGGAAATGTCTCTAATTCCCACGCCCAGTAACCTATATTATATCTGTAATCCCATACATCTTTGCCAAGGCTTAAATATGCTACCATAAACTCACTTGCATTAACATGTATTATGTTAACATCATATGGAAGCTGTGTTGTAAGCCTGCTGTCATACATATCATTGGTTCTTGAGCCTCCCGGTGGAACAAAGAAATCCCTTATAACGTGTGGCTCATTATTCTCATCAAGCAGACTGCACATAATACGTGCACTCTGTCCTAATCCATTATCCCCCTTTATATTGCCTATTATATTAGCACCTTCCTTGTATCGTCCCGGTACATACTTTTCTATAGTATCTGCCGACAGCTTTTCTGTTGCATTATTAATAATTCCCGCCTTCAGCTTACTTAGCAGTTTCATCGGAAGCACTTTTACAAGAACTGGCCTTAACGCTTCACCTGCATTTAAAAATAATTTGGATAACGCCATTGTATACCTCTATTCTTCTATAATTTAATAATCTGCCTATCATTATACTGTTATAAATAACATTCCCATTATAATAGATATTTAATCGCGTAAATTGCAATAGCTGTATAATTTTACCACATTATTAATATAATTACCATATATCTTTACATATAAATAATCCTGCATCTTTAGTAATCTTAAAAGGCTTCCTTGCAAGCTTATTTCTTATAAATGCTTTAAAATCGGAATATCTGTCAAGAAGATACTGGTTCTGGTTGCCGTGGCAGGAAAGAATATATTCAATAAGCGGCTCTGCTTTATCAACTAACAGGTGATCATTATATTTTCTGACATCTACATTATTAAAATGCTTAATCAATATATCCTCTCCATTATCCAGCCCGAATTTATCATACAGATTATCCGCAGCTAGAACAATTCTTTTATCAAACTCTGTTACAAGCTCGCTAATCTCTTTCATGTGAGATGACCCATAAGTTGCACATATAAACACGCCACCCGGTTTTAACACTCTTTTGACTTCTTTTAGAACGCTTTGTATATTATCACAGTAAAATAATACATGATTAGCAAAAACCATATCAAAATAATTATTCCTATAAGGAATATCCGCACAATCAAAGGTATTAAACTTAAATGATATAGACTGTCCTGTCTTATGTGCAGTAATATCCGCCCCATTCTCGTTAGCATATTCCGCTTCTATATTTCTTCTTGCATCATTCACCATACCATCAGATATATCACTTAAGAACACCTGTAGCCCTGAAAGCTTTCTTACATTATTCTTATTATCAACCCACAGCCTTCCATCACCACAGCCTATCTCCAGAATACGCTGTCCGGTCTGTATATTGCTCTGTTCATATATCCAGTTAAACCAGCCCTGCTTATTAACTGAATATTCTGCATGAAGATTAATTCTTGCGGTTATATTTCCAGCATTAAGATACTGTGTCTTTAAAGTGCTTTCCATATTAGTAAGGTGGATAAGCGAAAGCATATTGCTCCAATCCACTGATTTGTTATTTTTAAATGTATCTATCGTGTCTTCAATTGCATTCTTTACAAGCTCCATCTGTGCTATTTTGTCCTGAATAAGCTTAAACTGCAAATTAAGCGAATTAAGAAGAATGTTATAATCTGAATCACCTATAGTCATATTTCTTATATCCTCAAGTGAAAACCCCAGATACTTAAACAACAATATCTGCTGCAGCCTCGTAAAATCTGAATCCGTATAAAACCTCACTCCGTCCTCTGTAAGCAGTGACGGCTTTAAAATATTCTGTTTATCATAATATCTTATAGTTCTTACTGTGACATTTGCTTTCTTGGCAAACTCACCAGAAGAATAATAACCTTCTTTATGCATAACTTCCTCTTTTCTTTATGGTATATTTTACTGTAATCATACCTGAAATTCTGTTTAAAAACTTATTGCAAATCCTATTTGAAAGCTTATTTGAAATTATATTTTAAGGACTATTAAAATCCTATTTGAAGATCTGTTTGAAACCATAAAAATCATAAATAATGATAAAATTTCTTCTTGTATCACAAAAAATACTTGAAGATAACGTTACGTCACCTTTTATTATATATATATCAAAACAAAAAGCAAATATCAATTTACTAAATAAACTATAATCTGCTTAGTAAGCACTAATCTGCTAAACAGGTATTAATTTATTTAAAACACACTATTTATTAAGAAAAGAGGAATGACTATGAAAGGTATTATTCTCGCTGGTGGTTCTGGCACACGCCTTTATCCACTCACAATGGTAACAAGCAAACAGCTTCTTCCTATATATGATAAGCCTATGATATATTATCCTATGTCAGTTCTTATGACTGCTGGAATTCGTGATATTCTTATAATATCTACTCGACAGGATACACCTAGGTTCAAAGAGCTTCTCGGTGACGGAAGCCAGTTCGGTGTTAATCTTTCTTATGCTGTACAGCCATCACCTGACGGACTTGCACAGGCTTTCATTATCGGTGAGGAATTCATCGGCGATGACACTGTTGCTATGGTTCTTGGCGATAACATATTCGCTGGCAACGGACTTAAGGAACGTCTCAAAAATGCTGTTAAAAACGCTGAAGAAGGCATAGGTGCTACAGTATTTGGTTACTACGTTGATGACCCTGAAAGATTTGGTATTGTAGAATTTAACGAAGCCGGCAAGGCTATATCTATAGAAGAAAAGCCAGCTAAGCCTAAGAGCAATTACTGTGTAACAGGTCTTTACTTCTATGATAACAAGGTTGTAGAGTATGCGAAGAATTTAAAGCCATCTGCAAGAGGTGAGCTTGAAATAACAGACCTTAACCGTATATATCTTGAGAACAACAACCTCAATGTAGAACTTTTAGGTCAGGGCTTTACCTGGCTTGACACTGGTACTCACGAAAGCCTTGTTGAAGCTACTAACTTCGTTAAGACAATTGAAACACATCAGCACCGTAAAATAGCCTGCCTTGAAGAGATAGCTTATCTTAATGGCTGGATAACTAAAGAGGACGTACTTAAGACTTATGAAGTCTTAAAGAAAAACCAGTACGGACAGTATTTAAAAGATGTGCTTGACGGCAAATATATTGACGTACTTCATAGCTAGAATATATTCTTGCTTATATATTTAAGCTGCTCTTTAAAGCTTATTTTAAAATACTTTAAATGCACTTTGATTTATTTCAATATATCAAATTACATTTTAACTAATTTTTATTATATTATCATTTGGTGTATTGGTGCACACTGCACCATTTTAATTATTAATATGTGCACAGAAACGAGGATTATATATGAATATTATTGTTACCGGCGGTGCCGGATTTATCGGAAGCAACTTCATTTTCCATATGTTAAAGAAATATCCAGATTACAGAATTATCTGTCTTGACTGCCTTACATACGCAGGCAATCTCTCAACACTTGCTCCTGTAATGGATAATCCTAACTTCAGATTTGTTAAGGAAAGTATTACTGACAGAGAAGCTGTATACAAGCTTTTTGAAGAAGAACACCCAGATATGGTTGTAAACTTTGCCGCCGAGTCACACGTTGACCGTTCTATCGAGAACCCGGAAGTATTCCTTGACACTAACATCAAAGGTACTGCTGTTCTTATGGATGCGTGCAGAAAGTACGGAATTAAGCGTTATCATCAGGTATCTACTGATGAAGTATATGGTGACCTTCCACTTGACAGACCTGACCTTTTCTTCACAGAGGAAACACCTATACATACATCAAGCCCATACAGCTCATCAAAAGCTGGTGCTGACCTTTTAGTATTAGCTTACCACAGAACTTATGGACTTCCTGTAACTATAAGCAGATGTTCTAACAACTACGGACCATACCACTTCCCAGAAAAGCTTATTCCTCTTATGATTGCTAACGCTCTTAACGATAAGCCACTTCCTGTATACGGCGAAGGTCTTAATGTCCGTGACTGGCTTTATGTTGAAGACCACTGTAAGGCTATTGATCTTATCATTCACAAAGGCCGTGTTGGTGAAGTATACAATGTCGGTGGACATAATGAGAAGAGAAATATTGATATCGTAAAGCTTATCTGCAAAGAACTTGGCAAACCTGAATCACTTATTGTTCATGTTGGTGACCGTAAAGGACACGATATGCGTTACGCTATTGACCCAACTAAGATTCATAATGAACTCGGCTGGTTACCAGAGACTAAATTTGAAGACGGAATTAAAAAAACAATCCAGTGGTATCTTGACAACAAGGAATGGTGGGAAACTATCATCTCTGGCGAATATCAGAACTACTATGAGAAAATGTATTCTAACCGCTAAAATACAATTAACAAATACTACCTGACATTGTAATTTTTGTCAGGTGGCAATATATTACTATTAACAATACAAGCAGAAAGGCACTAATTATGGGACAGATTAAAGTAACTCCTTGCGATATTGAAGGACTTTATATAATAGAACCTACTGTTCACGGTGATAACCGCGGATATTTTATGGAAACATACAATCAGAATGATATGCACGAAGCCGGTCTTGATATGGTATTCGTTCAGGATAACCAGTCACGCTCTGTTAAAGGTGTGCTTCGTGGCTTACACTTCCAGAAAGAATTCCCTCAGGGAAAGCTTGTCCGAGTAATAAAAGGAAGCGTATTTGATGTTGCTGTTGACTTACGCGCAGGCTCTAAGACATACGGCAAATGGTTTGGCGTAGAACTTACAGAAGAGAACAAGAAGCAATTCTATATAAGCGAAGGCTTTGCACACGGCTTCCTCGTATTAAGTGACGAAGCTGAGTTCTGCTACAAAGTAACTGACTTCTATCATCCTGGTGATGAGGGCGGTCTTGCATGGAATGACCCAAGCATAGGTATAGACTGGCCACAGGTTACAGGCGAATATCCAGGAAGTGCTGACCCATCTGGATACAAGCTTGAAGACGGAACCCCACTTAATTTCAGCGAGAAAGATACCAAGTGGGAGACACTTGAAAATACATTCAAGTTCAAATAAAATAAAAAATGCGGAAACACTCTACTATATCGGTGTTTCCGCATTTTCACTATCAACCCATAAAGCAATACCTTTCACCCTTTTTTAACTGAACTGCAACGCATTTACTTTCATTTTCCTCACCAATATACGCCTTATTATTAAGTACAAGATTAAAGCTTGTATCCCGTAATGCAGTTAAGTCTGCTTTTACATTTCTCTTATCAACATCCCAGCTTAAATAATCAACTCTCACACCAGCACGTGTTAAAAGTCCGCTTATATTTCCTGCTGGTATCTTTCTGCTTAATGCTGGAAGCAGTTCTACCGTGTTCTTATCCGAATACACTAGCATTTCATTAATAATTCCAGTTATTCCATATAATGTATCTGTGCAGGCGACACCCTTAGCCCTGTTCGTATTATGGTCGGTAAATAATGTTGAATAAAATATATCGCTATGCACAAGCATATTTAATATATTATACACTTCCTCTGAATTCTTAAGCCTTGCCTCAACAAGTGCCTTATGAATCCAGCCGTGTGATGCCGTGTCATCTTTTCCGGAATTCTCCTTATTACGGTTTAATATAGCCTGTCGGCAGGCGTTGGCAAGCTTATTATTATGCTGTGTCTGATATGCCGGCCACGCACAATAAAGGTGGCTTATATGCCTGTGGGCATTATTTTCCTGATACTCTTTCATAGCCCACTCTCTTATTGCACCGCTTTCATCATATTGATAATCCGGAAGCTCATTATTTAACTTTTCAGCCTTCTTAATTCTTTCCTTGTATCCTTCATTCTGAAGTTCATTTTCCATATCAATATACATAGCTATAATATCTTTGGCAGCAGCTATATCCATTGAAGCATTGGCTGTTATCGCACTCTTATAACCAAGTGGCTTATTCTCTGGTGAAAATGACGGAATTATAAGATACTTCTCACCAGTAAACAAATGTGTCTTACCCTTTTCATATCTTGCATTGCCCTCAATATCCGTATAGTATTCAGGCTTGCAGAGCTGTTCCCAGAAATTATAAGTTTTTTGAAGAAGCGGCATAAGAATATCTTTCTTTACATTAAAGACCTCTTTGTTATACTGCTTTATTATCTTTTGATCAGTTGTTGTAATTGACACATCACCATAGCAGTCAACCCATTCTGCTATAGGAAGTATCATCCAGCTTGCACCCGTATTCCAATACTGGAACGGATAGTTAATGTCATACTCAACCATCATTGCCCTCTGTCCGTCAGTATTGATAGGTGCTAACAGGGCATTTTTCATTCCATATACCTTTTTAGCATTAATCTCCCAGTCTTTAAGCTGTCTTAATACGAACCAAATATACCCAACGCCAGCTTCATACATATTGCCGCTGTTGATTCCCGATACCTGAATATTAACATTAGCATCCATGGTATACGCATTACGCCACATCAGATTCCACTCTCCAACACCTGGTCCATTAAGCCTTGGTGCTGTATAGCCAGCCCCTGACATAAGCCCATATCTTGCATTATTATATATTCTTTCAAGAAGAGGCATAAAAATGTCTGGAACTTCTTTCTGCTTATCAAGAAGCTCCTCATTAGTTGACCTATTATATATATTGCACCTATCTTCATTATCAGCTATTGTGAATTTACTATTTCCATCAGCTTTAGAGACATTATTATGATATTTCTTTTCTTTATTATTTTTATTAGATATATAATCAGTATTATCGTATAAATGTAATGATACCCTGTTATATCTTTCAGCACTTTTAATACTATGTTCTTTGATTGCAGCATCATAGAAAATTTCTTTACTATTAAAAAACACTTTATCAGCTGTGCCTAAACTATCATTTACCTTTACAAAGCATTTTCTAACAAGCTCTGTATCAAATATACTGCCACTCCCACATTCTGCTTGGAAATCTTCAAGCCTGCCAAGCTTATCTGTCCAATCAAGATATGTTATAAGAATAATCTTGTCCGATTTATTCAATTGAATAATTGGTACTATATTATCTATACAGGTATATGCCTTGTCTGATTTATTCAATTCTATCATATTGACTATACCATCTGTAATAAATCTGGTTGCACCTGCAAACCCTCCATTTGCAAGCTCACTTCCCTCAAATGAAGGATAATGTGCCACAACACCAACTATATCATCTTTAACAAAACGCGAATACTTCATTCCTCTCTCTGAGGTTGCCTGTTTATTCTTATCCATACCAAACTTATGCATTGACTCAAAATCATCAACTGAAATATTAATGGTAAAATCCTTCGCTCCTGTAATCTCTGTAATAACAACATCATCAGTCAAGGATGCAAAAGTTCTTTTAGTTATAGTTCTTCCATCTGCCTTATATTTAACAACAATCTCAGACCTGTTAAAATCTGTATATCGTTCATAATCCGTAATATTTATATCATCATTTTGTGTCATCTGAGGGTGTTTTGCAGCTTCTGATATTAATGCGTTAGTATCTGTTATATCAGCACTCCTGCATAATTCCACCCTGAGCTGGTGTCCTGGATGATGACAATACATATTGGTACGTTTTCTGTTGTGTATATCCCAGGTATCGTCCATATTAATAACTGACTGCCTTGCCTCATCCAGCTGTCCTCCAACCTCTAAAGGCACATATCTTGGCTCTTCTGACGGCATAATATACTCAACATTCTGGAATATAAAGCTGTCATTTAAAGGTGCACACGATGTAATCACACCTATGTGGCCATCTGCCGCTGACATACCATCGTGCCACGCAACATCATACATACCATATTCCTCATAGGGTTTAATTTCTTTATATATTTTTGAATATGACCAGTTATTATCTCCCATAATTACCCTCATTTCTGTATACATTAATCTACAAACATAATTATATTATAATGTATAATTCTCATCTGGATTGATTAAAAGCTTTACCCCTATGTTAAATACACCATCTCCATTTTCCGCAAATAACGAGAACAATGTACCAGTAAATGTCATTGTCCGCGTACCCTCCGTGCTAAGTCCTGCATTAAGTCCTGAACCAATCTGCCTGTATGCCACCCTTGCACCAAGATTAGCAGTGTCAGATATTGCATAAGAAAATGTATACTTTTCCCTGTCTGTATCTATTTTTATCAAAAGCTTTGAATTCATATCGTCATTATTAATGGTAACTCTTTCAAGCTCCACACCCATATCGTGTATATGTTTATAAAATCCTATATACCTGCCATTATCATCATTACCTATGTATATCTCATAGTGATAATCGTTATTGTAATATGCCGCAACGCCACATCTTTTTGCATTACATCTGGCTATATCAAGACATGCATATAAAGTTGTCGTGAATTCCGGCTGTTTAAATGACACAATTGTTGGCGATTTGCCAGCCGTGTTAAGTGTTATATCTGTTCCCTTAAGTGTAAGCACAGCATTTTTATTATCATATATATACTTTGACGTATCAGGATTTCTTGTATATTGAAGTCTTTTATCAAGCAATTCATCTGTAAAATCTATATCCACACTGTGGTCTGCGTACAGAATTGGCTGTCCGGACTGCTTATCAATACGGATATTGGCAGAACTCTCTTCACAATCAAGTCCAGGCAGTGGTGCATCCATTACAAGCTCAATTGTTCCATTGCCATTATAGCCAACAACTGGCCAGCCATTTTCCCACTTTACTGGTGCAAGAAATGTTTCTCTTCCAAGATTATGAAGCAAAGCATGGCTGAATCTTCTTATTCCAAGAAACACAAGCCACCAGTTGCCATTCTCATCCTCTAATAAATCCGCATGTCCTGTCGCCTGAATCTCTGATTTCTTATATTCCTTATGCGATATAACAGGATTATCCGGACAAGCCTCATATGGGCCATATACATTATGCGAACGCTGGATTGTTTCACGATGTGCATATTCCGTTCCGCCTTCTGCTATCATAAGATAATACCAGCCATCCCTCTTATAAATATGTGGACCTTCCGGACACTGTCCACCACAACCTTCACTTATAAGCTTCTTCTCAGATAATATTGCACCTGTAAGCGGATTTATCTCAAATGCAACAATTCCACGTACACCGTCAATTATTCCCGTTGAACAATAATAACATTTGTCATCATCATCAAAGAATAATGACGGGTCAATTCCCCCCTGGTCAATCCACGCCGGCTCAGACCATTCGCTGTTAATATCTTCTGTATGAACAACGAAATTACCTTTATCAGTAACATTTGTTGTTATCATATAAAACATACCTTTATGATATCGTATCGTTGGTGCATATATTCCTCCCGAATTACGACAGTCCTCAAGTTCTAACTGTGAACGCCTGTCCAGACAATATCCTGTAAGTTCCCAGTTAACCAAATTCTTACTATGATATACAGGCACTCCTGGGAAGAATTCAAATGTGGAATTCACAATATAATAATCACTTCCTACACGACATATGCTTGGATCAGGATTATATCCCGGAATGATTGGATTTTTAAATAACATATGGCACCTCCAACTTTTATAAACTTATTTTATAAATGTATATTATAATTATTATTGTATAATTTCAAGGTGAAATATCGCTGTTTCATATTATTTTACAGAAATAATACCTATAAATATTCAAAACGAAACAATCAATAGAGTATTATAAAGACAGCATTAATCTGACAAAAAATGTAATTATTATATAAAAGCTATCTGTGTCGGAAGAACCAGAAATGTATCATTGAAATATCAAATTATATATATTATAATGAGAGCTAGTATTCTAGGCACTTAAATAACAATATACATCAGGAGGTACTTATGCCTATCAAAATCAAAAGAGAAGTTCCCGAAATGGAACGAAACAATCGTGTAGCTATGCTATCACACTTAATAGAAGTGCTTGTTATCAGCCTTCTTGTTTTTATGCAGACAGCAGTCGGTATAACATCACTCGCCTACGCAATTATTATCTTTGCTATCGGAATTGCGCCTGTAATTGCTGAATTTATTTTCTGGAACAAAAACCACGAAACTAATGCAATCAAGCACTTAGTAGCTATAGGATATGCTGTTTTCTATACCTGCAACATATTTACAACAACAAGTATTACTATGTATGCCTTTGCACTTCCTATGGTATTTATTGTTTCATTATATAACGAATTCCGTCTTATGTTTCTTGTCAATTTTGGCGTAGTTATTGAAAATATTATCACTATTATTATCGGTGCACGAACTGGCGGAATGGGCTATCTTGGAACTGATGCCGCCGTTATACAGCTCATAATTGTATTACTAACTGGTATATATGCCTGTATGCTTGCTCTTACAACAAAAGCTAATGCAGACCAGAAGATTAAGAACATTTCCAAATCAAAAGAACAGAGTGATGAGCTTCTTAGTCAGATATCAGAAATGTCCGCTAAAATGCAGAATGGTATTGCTGAAGTATATGCTGATTTAGAAAAGTTACAGGAATCTTCAAAGATCACACAATCAACTATGTCTGACGTATCCAACGGTGCAACTGATACAGCCAATGCCGTACAGAACCAGCTTACACAGACAGATGCAATTCAGAAAAAGGTTGAACTTGTAGATATGTCCGCTAATGAAATCTCTGCAAGTATGGCAGAAACCCTTGATATTCTTACACAGAGCAGTAAAGATATTGAGCAGCTTGTTACTACAGTTGATATATCTGTTAAGAACGGGGAAATGGTTGCTGATAAGCTTACTTACCTTAACAACCATATTTCACAGATGCATTCTATTATTGTTATGATTGAGGAAATTGCTTCCCAGACAGAACTCTTAGCATTAAATGCAAGTATTGAAGCTGCAAGAGCTGGTGAAGCCGGAAAAGGTTTCTCAGTTGTTGCTTCTGAGATTTCCAAAATGGCAACACAGACAGGTGATGCAACTGAGAATATAACAAAGCTTATACATAATATGTCATCAGCCATTGAAGATGTTGTATCAGTTATCTACACTATGATAGACGGAATTAATACTGAAAAGTCTTCTACTGAGAATACAGCCAAAAGCTTTGATAATATTCAGACTAATACATATACTGTCCGTGATAATGTTTCAAGACTTTCATCAAGTATTGATGAACTCAAACAGGCTAACAGCGTAATTGTTGACTCTATACAGACAATATCAGCTGTATCTGAACAGCTCTCTGCACACGCTGCTGAAACCACTAATACAGAAGATGCCAATATAAAGATTCTTGAATCAATCAATACAAGAATGCATAGTCTTATAGACACTATTAAGCACAATAATCAATAATCAACATATTACAAAATACCCTGTTATGTAAGGATTAAGAATAAACTTGTTGGAGTTAATCCTTACATAACAGGGTATTTTATATTATATAATATTCTTTAATTATTCCGTCTGCATTCATTGATTGAAGCTGTCATAAGCTCCCTGCTGTTAATAACTTCTGTCACAGAATACCGGTGTTTCAATATATTTCTTAATATCTGTAACTGCATTTTTACCAAAATGCGCCAATGCCCACATAAGCTTCATAACAACCGCTTCTGTCGTCATATCAGCGGCTATGATAACATTTTCTTTAGCCAGCTTCTTTCCCACTTCATATATATCAAGATCAACACCCTCATAATTGCACTGTGTTGTCACAACGACTGCAACACCAGCTTCTATAAGCTTGTGAATTTCCTCTACAATATTGTTATCTATATTCGGAATTCCACCAATCCCAAAGCTTTCAATAACAACACCTTTATAGTGTCCCTTAATAAATTCAAATATCTTATTATCTATTCCCGGAAACAGCTTAATAAGCATCACATCTGAACATAACTCCGGCTCTATTCCGCTGTTATCAGACTTATTATAGTCACCCTGCACAGCCTCATTATGTGTTATACTGCTATGCTTAATATGTGCAACAACTGGATAATTAACACTCTCAAATGCATCATAACTGCGTGTCTTAACCTTTCTTGCATGTGCACCATTAATTATGCACCCATCAAATGCCACATATACACCAGCCCTTCCCTCACACGCATATATTACAGCATCTGATAAATTCTTCTTCGCATCTGTATATTCAGCTTCCATTGGCAGTTGTGATCCAGTTATAACAACAGGCTTATAAAAGTTATTCAGCATATATACAAGTGCAGCAGCGGTATAACTCATTGTATCCGTTCCGTGTGCCACGACAAATCCATCATAATCATCCTTGTATTCTTTTATCGTCTTTGCAATATTCATCATAAGTTCAGGATTCATATTGGTACTATCGATATTCATTATTGAAATTCCTGAAAGCTTACATTTTCCTTTAATATGCGGTATATATGAAAGCAGTTCGTTGACATTAGCTGATGGTGTAAGCCCTTCATCAGAGGACG
>OGYW01002051.1_pt1 | contig 16224 bp, 10 predicted proteins | sample 1576621 | NCBI WGS metagenome assembly OGYW01 (sample SAMEA3541528, study PRJEB24748) | human gut metagenome | biome: human gut; feature: human-associated habitat; material: faeces | place: China | collected 2012 | reverse complement strand
TAAAAGGGCGGCATGACAAAAAAAAGAAGGCATCCTTTTTAGACACCTTCTTTTTCAATATAACATTGATGAAAATCAATCTTCTACTTCAACACCCCACTGTTGTTTTGCAAGACGTTTGTAGTTATTATATCTCCATTTTGCATTATCCTGAGCAGCTTGGAATAATTCGGCAGCTTCGTTCGGATATTGTTTCATTACAGAAGCGTAACGAACTTCTCCCTTCAGGAAGTCTTGGAACTTATCCCATTGCGGTTCTTTGCTATCCAATGTAAACGGATTTTTGCCTTCTGCCTCAAGCATAGGATTATAACGCCACAAATGCCAGTATCCGCATTCAACAGCAGCAGCTTCTTCGGCCTGAGCTTTACCCATACCTTTCTTCAAGCCGTGGTTGATACACGGAGCATAAGCGATAATAATAGAAGGTCCGTCGTAAGCTTCAGCTTCGCGAATAGCTTTCAGAGTCTGAGCCTGGTCAGCACCCATAGCGATTTGTGCGCAATATACATAACCGTAAGTAGAAGCGATCAAACCGAGATCTTTCTTGCGTACACGTTTACCGGCAGCGGCAAATTTAGCAATAGCTCCTACCGGAGTCGCTTTAGAAGCTTGACCACCCGTATTCGAATAAACTTCAGTATCCAATACGAGGATATTTACATTCTTACCAGATGCAAGAACATGGTCGAGACCACCGAAACCGATATCATAAGAAGCACCGTCACCACCGATAATCCATTGAGATTTCTTGATGAGATATTTGCTCAATGAAGCGATCTCCTTACAAATTTCACACTTATCGGCTGCAGCTTTTACCATCGGTGTGATCTTAGCTTCCAGTTCGATAGAACGTTCGGTATTTTCCTTATCGGCGATCCATTCGGTAAACAAAGTCTTCATTTCTTCGGGACAACCGCTTTCGATAGCCTGATTCATCAACTTAACGATACGTTCACGCATTTTGTCAACGGCAAGATACATACCGAAACCGAATTCACAGAAATCCTCGAACAAAGAGTTCGCCCATGCCGGACCGTGACCTTTTTCGTTTGTCGTATAAGGAGTCGAAGGGATAGAACCTGAATAGATCGAAGAACATCCTGTTGCATTAGCAACCATCTCACGATCACCGAACAATTGAGAAATCAATTTCACGTACGGAGTTTCACCGCAACCCGAACATGCACCGGAGAATTCGAAGAGAGGAGTAGCGAACTGTGAGTTCTTCACATTAGCTTTGATATCTACAAGATGTTGTTTGCTCTTCACGTTATTAACGCAATATTCCCAGTTGGCAGCTTGAGGCAATTGAGATTCAAGATCGGTCATAGCCAAAGCTTTACCATTCTTATTACCCGGACATACGTCAACACAGTTACCACAACCCAAACAGTCGAGAACATCTACCTGCATGCGGAATGTCATGCCGTCAAAAGCTTTTCCCACCGCTTTAAGCATCGGGAAATTCGCACCTGATTGTTCTGCCGCATCAAGAACGAACGGGCGGATAGAAGCGTGAGGACAAACATAAGCACATTTGTTGCACTGTATACAGTTTTCAGCTGTCCATACCGGAACAAAAGCTGCGACACCACGTTTCTCGTATTTAGCTGTCCCCTGATGCCAAGTACCGTCTTCAAGACCTTTAAATGCTGATACAGGAAGCAGATCGCCATCTTGTGCATTGATAGGACGAACAACTTCGTTGATGAACGCCGGATCATTGTTCGGCAGCACTTCATCATCCGGCAGATTCGCCCATGCAGGATCTACGGTAAGTTGTTTATATTCACCGCCACGGTCAACGGCAGCATAATTTTTGTTTACGACATCTTCACCTTTTTTACCGTAAGATTTTACGATGAACTTCTTCATCTGCTCGATAGCCAGATCGACAGGAATTACACCGGTAATACGGAAGAAAGCAGATTGCAGGATCGTATTGGTACGATTACCCAAACCGATTTCCTGAGCTATCTGAGTCGCATTGATATAATAAACACTTATGTTTTTCTGTGCGAAATAGCGTTTTACTTTATTCGGCAAATGCTTTGCCAGTTCTTCCTCGTTCCAGATCGTATTCAACAAGAAAGTTCCGTTCTCACGAAGACCGCGAGTCACATCATACATACGCAAATAGGCCTGTACATGACAAGCAACAAAATTCGGAGTATTTACCAAATAAGTAGAACGAATGGGACTGTCACCGAAACGAAGGTGAGAGCAAGTGAAACCTCCCGACTTCTTAGAGTCATAAGAGAAGTATGCCTGACAATGCTTATCGGTATTGTCACCGATAATTTTTACGGAGTTCTTGTTAGCACCGACTGTTCCGTCAGCACCCAATCCGTAAAACTTAGCTTCAAACATACCTTCGCCACCCATGGCGATTTCTTCTTTTTGAGGTAAAGATGTAAAGGTTACATCATCAACGATACCGATAGTAAAGTTATTTTTCGGCATCGGCAAAGCAAGATTCTCAAATACGGCCAGTATCTGAGACGGAGTAGTATCTTTAGAACCCAAACCATAGCGTCCGCCTACGATTTCAGGAGCATTTTCTTGTCCGTAGAACACATCTTTAACATCCAGATATAAAGGTTCTCCGGTAGCGCCAGGTTCTTTTGTACGATCCAGAACGGCAATACGTTTTGCTGTTTTAGGAACAGCGGCCAAGAAATGTTTTGCAGAGAACGGACGATACAAGTGTACCGAAACCAAACCTACTTTTTCACCTTTGGCTGTCAGATAATCGATAGCTTCACGGGCAGCTTCCGTTACAGATCCCATAGCGATAATCACACGGTCGGCATCTTCAGCTCCGTAATAATCGAACAGACCGTATTTACGTCCGGTAATTTTCGAAATTTCATTCATGTATTCCTCTACGATAGCCGGAACAGCTTCGTAATAGTTATTACATGACTCCCGATGTTGGAAGAAAGTATCCGGGTTTTCAGCCATACCGCGAGCCACCGGATTTTCGGGGTTCAAGGCACGGTTACGGAATTCTTGAAGAGCTTCCTGATCGATTAGCGGAGCTAAATCTTCATTTTCCAACATTTCTATTTTCTGTATCTCATGAGAAGTACGGAATCCGTCAAAGAAGTTGACGAAAGGCACACGAGCTTTAATAGTCGATAAGTGAGCGACTCCGGCAAGATCCATAACCTCTTGAACCGAACCTTCTGCCAACATAGCGAATCCGGTCTGACGGGTCGACATTACATCTTGATGATCTCCGAAGATACAAAGTGCATGAGATGCCAACGTACGGGCAGAAACATGAAATACACAAGGAAGGAATTCTCCGGCAATTTTGTACATATTCGGGATCATCAACAATAATCCCTGAGATGCAGTATAGGTCGTAGTCAAAGCTCCGGCCTGTAAAGAACCATGTACAGCACCCGCTGCACCGGCTTCCGATTGCATTTCTTGAACTAATACGGTTTCGCCGAAGATATTTTTTCTTCCGGCAGCAGCCCACTCATCCACGTATTCTGCCATGGTTGAAGAGGGTGTGATAGGATAAATAGCAGCCACTTCACTGAACATATACGAGATATGTGCAGCCGCTTGATTACCATCACAGGTCAACATTTTCTTTTGTTTGGTCATATTCTAAATATATATTTGAGAATTTAAAAATGCAATTACAATATTACTGAAATTAATATAAAAATCCGAACAACCACAGCGGAATTTTATTCTCCCTGCCGATTTCGGTACGATCTATCGTATAATAAATATCGGGATTTATTCTTCCCCGTATGTTTTCGCTCTCTATCTTAAAATTATACTTCTGATTAACAAGAAAATGCGTATTCTTTTCACCTTTATTCAACCGGTTATCCTTATGCAAGGTATTATAAAAGAATGTCTCCCGAACCGCTTGCTCTTCTACTTGAGCCGGACGAATCGGGTACATCAGATTCGTATTGTGCATATATACCATTGCCGGCTTTTTGGGAAATTCCTCATCAACAGGATACAACATATTGATAAGTCGGGCATCTTTCAGATATTTGATATAGTTCACGACTGTAGCCCTCGACGTCTGTATCTCTTTGCTCAACTGACTCACATTCGGAGCAGAAGGTGCATTTACGGCTAACAAATATAAAAGCTTACGCACTTTCGGTAGATAAGTAAGTTCTATCTGTTTGATGAAAAGGATATCTACCTCCATCATCATATTCATCGTCTTAATCAAATTTTCCGAGAAATTACGCTTCTCCAGAAAAAAAGGATAAAAACCATGATGCAGATAGTCTTGAAAATATGCCAAAGGTTTCACTTTATTACATATTTCCGATGCAATAACCGTATGATTGCATAACAACTCGTCCAACTTCACCGAAGGAAAATCCGTCCCCGCCATCAGGTTTAAATATTCCCTAAAAGAAAATCCCCTCAAATTATAAGAATCCGCGACACCCGAAAGCAAAGGATTTTCCTCTTTTAACCGCATCACAGAAGAACCGGAAAAAACAATCTTCAACTCCGGAAAGTGGTCATAACAATATCTCAACTCTTCTGACCAGCCGGGATATTTAAATACCTGATCGATCAATAAAGTTTTTCCGCCCTTTATTCTGAATTCATCGGCAAAATCGACTAATGTCCGTTCGGTAAAATAAAGATGGTTCAGATTGATATAAAGGCAAGAACGATCGGTTCCGAAATTTTCCTTAGCATATTGCAGCAAAAACGTAGTCTTTCCGACTCCCCGACTGCCTTTGATACCTATAAGCCGGTGACTCCAATCGATCTCCCGCATCAGTTCTCTCTTTACAGGAGAGTTTACATGCTCTACCAGATATTTATGTGTTCTAAAGAATGCTTCCACGCTATTGTTCTGTAAGACGGGACAAAGATAAAAAAAAATTGATTTTTTGCAAAGTAGAGATTACAATTTGTACTATTTTTTCTGAAAGTTTTTCTTCTCTCCTCCCAAAAGAAAAGATACGAAAATATTACATTTTGTTTGTTTTGGTCTATTTTTAATTTCAAATGTTCTTTTATTCATCTTATTGAGTTTCAATATTTTATTCACCAACCCGAATATTAAAAAAATTTGTGATTTCAAATATATCTTCTTCTTTACATCAAAAACGGAATCACTTTTTCGAAACCCCTATAATGACAGATATTTATCTCTATTTACATAATAATTTACTCCTTTCAAAATCACTTGTTTATAAATATTTTATTCAGTTAAAAAATGTATTCAAAACCATGCTCCGTATTTATTGACCTATCTTTGCATCAAATCTTAATTACATTAATTATGAATAAGTTTACTCGAAAAATGATGCTTGCAATCGCATGTATAATTGCAGGTTGTATAAATGTTCAAGCGCAATACCAATTGCCGAATCCCGGATTTGAGGGAACATGGAAAGAAACAACTTGGGGAGGCTTTCTCGGCAAATCGACAGAAAATGCCCCCCAATATTGGCATTCTTTCGGAACTGCTGCCGGATCATTACAAAGTTTTACAAAAGCCTCTGTTTCTCAAAGTACCGACACCCGTACAGGATCAGGCAGTTGCGCAAAAATTTCCGCAACAAACCCTATAGGTAATGTCGTAGGAAATGGAACACTTACCACCGGCAGAATGAATGCCGGTAGCATGACTCCGACTGACGAAACGGGGAATTACAATTTTACTGATCTTGAAAATGAAGAGTACCAACAAAAATTTACCGGTCTCCCTGATTCCATCTCATTTTGGGTAAAGTCGAAAATGGCAAGTTCGACCGAAGAAGCCCGGATGGCAGCAATCCTGCATGACAATTTTCGTTATCAAGATCCGACAAAAGACGAGACTATTCTCAGCCACAAAATTGGATCTGCAGAATTGAACTATACAACGACCAATGAACAATGGGTACAAAAGACCGTTAATTTTGAATATACTCAAAATGCTACACCCTCATTTTTATTACTAACTTTCACTACAAATAAAACTGCAGGTGGAGGAAGTAAAGAAGATGTAGTATATATCGATGACATCGAATTTATCTACAATTCAAAATTAGAATCATTGAAAATCGGAGGCGTAGCGGTTGACGGATTTGATAAAGATACCTATAACTATACGATAACAGGTGACGGAGTCGTTCCTACCGAAGACCAAATAGAAGCCGTATCGGACGGTAAAGGGGCATCGATAGAAACTACGATTAACGAAAATGTCGTTACAATCGTTGTAAAGGGAAACGATTACAGCGAAAACAATAATAATACTCATACGTATACATTGACTTATCAAGATACTCGCTCTCAATTATCTTCGTTAAGTATTAACGGCACAGCATTAGAAGGATTCTCTAAAGACAAATATGATTACACCGTCAGCGGAGAAGTTCCTGCAAAAGATCAAATTATTGCAGAAGCTGACGGAAAAGGAGCTACTGTAGATATAGAAATCAACGAAAAAGTAGTCACAATTACCGTATCGGGCAGCAATATCGCAACCGATCCCGAAAATAAACACGTATATACGCTCACTTTCGATTATGAACAGGGAATCGAAAATAACGGAACAATCGAAAACTTAAAGATATATAGTATAAACGGAAATGTATTTGTTCAAGGCTATACAGGTACTGTCGAGATTTATCTCTTAAATGGAGGTAAAGTTGCTCAAAAAGAGGTATCCGGAAGCGCAACATTCTCATTAGAACCGAATACGTACATTATCCGTACCGGAACTAAAACAACAAAAGTAATAGTAAAATAATAACATCGTGTTTATCTTAATATAATAGAAAAGGCGTCAAATGACGCCTTTTCTATTATATATACCTCTCTGCTTTCATAACTATCAAGAATCTAATATCTCCTCCTTTTTAAAAGGGAAAACTTCAATACGACAGAATCTGCTATTGAGAGCCTGTCTAAGTTTTCCAATAAAAAAATACCATCAGGTCATCTTTGCGCTTTCTTCCGATCTTTTTTCCCGTTTTCACTCGTCAGATAGCCTGCTATCCTCCTCGTAAAAATTAAAAACACTTTTAAAGAAGCTATTCAAATAAATTGTTAAAAAATAATTTTGCAATGTGTATATTACAATTATATACTATTTTTGCAAAGTCAAGATTACAATATTATTTAAATGGAAACAAAAGATCTCAAATTCGGAGAATTAGACGAAGGTTTTACCATAAAAGAAGCCATAGAAGAAGCTAAACGATGCCTCAATTGCAAAAACCCCTTATGTATTAAAGGCTGTCCCATCGAAAACAACATACCGGGATTTATTCATCAGTTATCTATGGGAAACATCGGTGCAGCGATGCACATCATCAATGAAAAAAGTAATCTTCCGGCAATATGCGGACGAGTATGTCCACACGAAAAACAGTGTGTCGGTCATTGTGTTTTAAATGCCAAAAAACGTCCGATACAAGTAGGAAAGTTAGAGCGATTTGCAGCAGACTTTGACGGAAATATGGGTTTAATACGAGACAAAATACCCCAAAAAACGAGAGGAAAAGTTGCCGTTATCGGATCAGGTCCGGCCGGTCTGACCGTAGCAGGAGACCTGGCAAGAGAAGGATTCAATGTCATGATTTTTGAGGGAGAACAAGAAGCCGGGGGTGTATTGATGTACGGAATTCCTGAGTACAGGCTGCCTAAAGATGTAGTGCGCAAGGAAGTAAAAAAAATCGAGGCCTTAGGAGTAACGTTTATTACGCAATGTATGGTAGGTCAAGCTATTACGGTAGATGACATGTTCGAACAAGGCTTTGATGCCGTATTTATCGGTTCGGGGACAGCATTGCCCAAATCTCTCGATACTCCGGGATATACACTAAGAGGCGTCACACAGTCTTCCTACTTTCTCCGCATGGCGAGTTTGTGCAACACCGGAAGTATAGGAAGAGAAGAAGTTCCGGTAAAACAAGGCGACATAGTCGGCGTCATCGGAGGGGGAAACGTAGCTATGGATGCCGCCCGAACAGCTCTGCGCATGGGTGCAGGAAAAGTATATGTATTGTTCAGAAGAACAATGGACCAAATGAGTGCACTACAAACAGAATATAACGAGGCAGTCGAAGAAGGCGTCGAATTTTTATGGGAAACCACAGTTACCGAATTTATCGGCTCTAACGGTAAACTGGAAAAGATCAGAGTCAAAACTCCGGAAGGTGAAAATTTTATGCCGATAGATCGGATTTTGTTGGCAATAGGTTCTCGTCCGGCAAATAGGATCGTTTCCACGACTTCCGGTATAGAAGTCGATGACACAGGATATGTCATTACCAAAGAACGCCCTTACGGAATGACTACCCGAAAAGGTGTATTTGCAGGCGGTGATGTCGTACACACTCCGCAAACCGTCGTTCTGGCAATGAAAGAGGCGAAACAGGTTGCTAAAGGTATTGCCCAATTTGTAGATGCTAAAAAGCTTTTAGAAGAATAATCATTTTTACAATACGACTATACTTACATTGCGTCCATTAACAAGGGGAAATTTGCCTGATAACCTGCCTGAATTTCCGATGCAGAAAACATCATCAGGTCACTTTTGCGTTTTCTTCCGGTTTATATCGAAAATCCGGCCCGAAACAAAATTTAGGCAGACGCCTTGATCCGAATAAAAATATTCATCGGTCGATACGCTTTATCGAATAGTTTTTCGTAATATTGCGTCAGAAAAATAACCGAACCGCTATGCTTACATTAGATAAGATTTATCAGGCTTCTTACGTACTGAAAGAGGTTATCCGTCATACTGATCTTATATATGCTCCGCAAATCAATCCGGACAGTCAAATATATCTGAAACCGGAGAATCTGCAACTGACCGGTTCTTTCAAAGTAAGAGGTGCCTATTACAAAATATCCCAACTTACCGATGAAGAAAAAGTTCACGGCGTTATCGCCTGTTCTGCCGGGAATCATGCTCAAGGCGTAGCTTTAGGGGCTACTAAAAACGGAATAAAATCTTTGATCTGTCTTCCGGCCGGAGCTCCTATTTCAAAAGTAGAAGCTACAAAAAAATACGGGGCAGAAGTGTGTCTCGTCGAAGGAGTTTATGACGATGCTTATCAAAAAGCATTACAACTGAAAGAGGAAAAAGGTTATACGTTTGTTCATCCGTTCGATGACGAGAATGTTATTGCCGGACAAGGAACTATCGGACTCGAATTATTAGAAGAACTCCCCGATGTAGATGTAGTGATCGTCCCTGTCGGTGGCGGAGGACTGATTTCCGGTGTTGCTTTTGCCATAAAATCGCTGAAGCCCAACGTTAAAGTTTACGGTGTACAGGCAAGCGGAGCTCCCAGTATGCTCAATTCTATAACTAATCAGAAAATAGAACGTCTCAACTCGGTATCGACAATTGCCGACGGTATCGCCGTAAAAGAACCGGGTATTCATACCTATGACATCTGCAACAAATATGTCGATGGGATCGTTACCGTAACCGATGATGAAATCTCTACGGCAATATTGACGCTTATCGAACAGCAGAAACTGATAGCCGAAGGAGCTGGTGCTGTATCGGTGGCAGCCGCCATGTTCAATAAAGTTCCGGTCAAAGGGAAAAAGGTGATATGCCTTGTATCCGGCGGGAACATCGACGTAACGATTCTTTCCCGTGTCATCAACCGAGGGCTTCTCAAAACCGGAAGATCTTATACGCTTACGGTAGAGCTGGTAGACCGTCCCGGTCAATTGGTCGGCGTAACCGGAATTATTGCCAGAATGGGGGCTAATGTTATTTCGGTCCATCACGAACGGGCGGGCAGCAAAGACATAACAGGCTGCTATTTGCAAGTCGTTATGGAAACCCGCAATCACGAACACATCGAAAAAATCCGGCAGGAGCTGATTCGGGAAGGTTATCATGTTATTTCTTAAACACGGATATTTATGAAACACAGACTTGCCTCAAGCCTATCTCTTCTTCTATTATGTTTATTAATCTTACCGGCTTGTCAACCGAAAAAACAGAATACGGATAATAACGAGAACAGAGAAAACCACGAAAGATTTCCTCTTTCCGAATGGGTCATCGAAGATGAATCGGACTCGGCAAGCTTTACATTCCTGCACGATACGTTAGAGATCGTTTCTCCCAAAGGTCTCACCATGTGGTATAACCGGGAACTTTCGGGTAACTACAAAATATCCTACTCCATATCTCTGCGCATGGACGGACGAGAAAGCGACCGGCTCGCCGACATGAACTGTTTTTGGGCCGCATCCGATCCTTTGCATCCCGATTCGCTTTTCTTCCGGTCGGAAGAACGGCACGGTATATTCAAAAATTATAACTCTCTGAATCTTTATTATGTAGGATACGGAGGGAATGACAATACGACAACCCGTTTCCGGAAATATCACGGGAAATTCTATGGTACAGAGGACGATAACCGAGTAAAACCGTTGTTACAAGAATATACAGACGAAAAACACCTGTTGAAGCCGAACAACTGGTATAATGTCGTTATCACGGTGCAGGACGGTGTCTCACAATTTTCGGTAAACGGTGAAGAACTTTTCCGACTGGAAGATAAAGAACCGTATGAAAAAGGATATTTCGGAATACGGTTATTAGAAAACCGGGCACAAATAACGGCATTCAGCGTAGAGAAACTCTGATTTTTTTAATCCAAGACCGGAATTAATTTCCCCGATCATCATTTAAACCGGATATCGACTTGTCCGACCTTAGCGCTACCCTGCCATATAGGACCGCTTTTCAATAATCGGACCGCTTCTCGATCTAATGAAGGACATAAAGATTTTCTAACTTCGATATTTACCGGACGACCTTGTATGTCTATTTCGAAAGCCAAAGATACTTTACCCGAAATATTTCGGCAAGTATCTGCCGGAAGCCGCATCTCCCGTTTCAGATATTTACGGAACTCTTTCCACCCCACGATCGGCTCTAAACCGCTGGATTTTACTATCACCGATTCGCTTAAAGCCATCGGATTTTCCGATAGGACAACCGACATAGGAGAATTCGGATCGGCGCAGATTGAAGCAGTTTCAAATCCTACGAATGAAAATTGTAAAGAATCTTTTCCTGAGACCGGTATCGAAAATCTGCCATCCGATCCGGTAACAACCCCTGTTTTTGAGTTTTTTATCTGTACGGCAACTCCTGCCAAAGGGTTACCCGACTCATCGGTAACAATCCCGGTCGCTTCATGAGCAGCAGTAACAAGCGGTCGTGCTGCAGCAACAGCACGTTTACTCATAGCCATGACTTTTACCTCGTCTTTCGGTGCATCGGCAAGTCTCACCTCATCTTCCGAAACGACATCTGTACTCATCGCCAAAGACTCTTCAACCACACCCTCTTTATTTTTCTGTCGGATAACAGGGGCATTATGAGCCTTTTTTATTTCATCATCACTACGGAGTATTTGTTCGGTCTCTTTCTCTTTTGCCTCAGCGATCAGGGGCGGAACGATTTTAGTCTCGACACTTTTTCCCGTATCCGCCCAAACAGCCTCCGCTTGTCCGGCAGTAGTATCCATTGCCGTCATTTCGACTTTTTCTTTTCGGTAAGAAAAGAAATTGACCGCAAACAGAATCAAAAGCCCGGCAACCAAACCTGCTAAACGACGAAAATCGGCCCTCTCTAATGACGAACGGGAAACTTTACGATGCAAATTCTCCAAATGACGAGAATGGTCGCCCGGTACGGCATCATATCCGTCGATCGCATCATTCAGAAAAGGGTCGTTCAACGCTTCCTTCTCCAAATCCCGGGCAGCCTTGCCCCTTCTCCGGCCTCGTATGTATTGCTTCAAATTCATTCGTCACCCTGTTTTAAGATACAAATTTTCAAGTTTCTTTTCCCATTCTGGATATAACTCTTTACATGGTTCAAAGAATAACCTGTCCGACTTGCAATATCAGCATACGACTGTTCTTGCATAAAGAACAATTCGATGCATTCTCGCTGCTGCGGAGGTAACTGCCTCATACATTTCTGCAACGCCGGCAAACGAGAATCCTCCTCATCGTCACTTAATAGATGCACGATATCCGCCGATTCCATAAAATCGGCATCAAAATTCACCGGAATTTCCCGTTCTTCTTTCCGTAAGAGTTGAAAACAATGATTTTTTACCACGCTATATAACCATGTACGAAATAGGGTAATCTCATACCGTCCTATTTTTTCGGTCAACTCCTCAAAAAGCTGCATTACGGCATCTTCTGCCTTCTCGGCATTTCCCAGATATTTCAAACAGACTCCGTACAATAACGGAATATAACGGTTATACAGTTCGCCGAAATATTTCGTATCACCCGTTCTATTATACCGAGCAAGCAACTCTTCATCGGGCAAAGACGATATGTGCGGTTTAAAAAACGTCGATTTGATTTTTCGGTAAAGATAAGGGTTACAGTTCAAAACGACAAAAGAAAAAATTTTTTTCATCCCGTTTATGGAATTATGGCAAGCCGAAACATCTATATAGCAAACAACAAAAATAACGTATTATCTAACTTTTAAAATTGTACATTATGAAAACCCTTAAAATTAAGTCGATATTTAGCACAATCTTGTGCGTTATCTGGATTTCCGGACTATCCGCTCAATCCTTGACCGTAACGGGAACAGTAACCGATGAAAATGATCAGCCACTTATCGGAGCAAATGTTTCGATAGAAAAAAGCCGGAAAGGAACAGTAACAAACGAACACGGAAAATATTCGATCGAAGCGATACAAGGTGACATCATCCGTTTTTCTTATATCGGATATAAAACCCAGAAAGTAAAAGCCAACCGAAAAATAATCGATGTCAAACTATATCCTGACAACAATTTGTTGATGGAAGAATGTGTCATAACGTCGGATGAAGTAAGTAACCGGGCAATCAGTAGTAAACAAATGGCGGTCAGAAGTCTCGGTATGCCGGCGCTTATCTACGATCGATATGCAAACCGGGAAGAGTACAACCATAATGCCGAAAACCGATTCAAATCTCCCGTCAAAGATCCCCTATCGACATTCTCTATCGATGTGGATGCTGCTTCGTACAGCAATATAAGAAGATTTATCAACCAAGGTGAAATGCCTCCGAAAGATGCCGTACGCATCGAAGAGATGATCAATTACTTCAATTATAATTACCCGAAACCAACCGGAAATGATCCGGTACGAATCACAACGGAAGTCGGTATCTGCCCGTGGAATAAAACTCATCGTCTGGTACAAATCGGATTAAAAGCCCGGGAAATCGAAAACCAAAACCTCCCGGCATCGAATTTCGTATTTCTGATCGATGTATCGGGTTCTATGTTCGGACCGACACGTCTCGAACTCGTAAAATCCTCTCTGCGGCTACTGGTGAACAACCTGCGTGAAAAAGACCGGGTAGCCATCGTCACCTATTGCGGAGATGCGCGGGTCGCCCTACCTTCTACTCCGGGAAATGAAAAACAAAAAATCAAAGATGCTCTCGAAACTCTCACTGCGGGAGGATCAACCGCCGGAGGTGCAGGCATAAAAGAAGCTTATCGTATTGCTCAGAAAAACTTTATCGCACAAGGGAACAACCGGATCATACTCTGCACCGACGGAGATTTTAACGTCGGCGCATCCAGCGAAACAGAATTGGAGAACCTGATCGAATCGAAACGAAAAGGCGGAATCTTCCTGACTGTTTTAGGTTATGGAATGGGAAATTATAAAGACAACAAGATGCAGATACTGGCTCAAAAAGGGAATGGCAATCACGCTTATATCGACAATATTCAAGAGGCGAACAAAGTCTTGGTAAACGAATTCGGCAGTACGATGTATGCTGTCGCCAAAGATGTAAAACTGCAAGTAGAATTTAATCCGGCAAAGGTACAGTCATACCGTCTCGTCGGATATGAAACACGAATGCTGAATAATGAAGATTTTAACGATGATACTAAGGATGCCGGAGAAATGGGTGCAGGACACACGGTCACAGCCCTTTATGAAATCATCCCCACCGGAATATCAGGTAATATTCCGGGAAGTATCGATCCGTTGAAATACCAGACCGAAACGAATATAAACACGCAAACAAGCAACTCTTCGGAACTACTGACCGTGAAACTCCGGTACAAAACTCCGGAAGAAGAAAAAAGTAAAAAAATAGAAAAGAGCGTAACGGATATGGGTAAAGATAACGTATCACCGGATTTCCGGTTCGCTTCGGCAGTCGCCATGTTCGCTCAACTACTCAAAGACTCGGATTTCAAAGGCGAAGCTACTTATGACAAAGTCATCGAGACTGCCAATAAAGGTCTTTCTTTCGATCCGGAAGGATACCGTGCCGAATTTGTCCGTCTTGTACAAAGTGCAAAAGGATTGAATAAATAAGAGCCTGTTTAAATTTTATTAGAAAATTTAAGTTCAGGAGGGTGTGTCAAAACTCAATTTTTGAAGATATGAACTTATAATTTGAAATTTGAGTACCCTCAAAAGGCTAAAAACGGCCATGGACCCACCAAGGCGAATCCGTCGCAGATGGTGAATTTCGGAATCTGCGTGAATACGCTCGGGAACCGGTACGTGGATGAAGCGTCGACCTACGTCGAAATCGCCCGCCATACGGCAAAGGACACGATCCGGAATTCGGCCTTCATTATTCTCGACTCGGCTGTGGTGAAGCTTCCGATTGTGGCTATGCGAATCGATCGCTACAAGGCTGCCAAGGCTCCGATTTTTGAAGCCAATTCGATCGGAGAGCTCGCGTCGAAGATCGGTGTCCCCGCGAAAGCGCTGGAAAAGACGGTTTCTGAATATAACGACGCGGTTCACGCCGGGCGCGGCGCGTCTCTTAAGGTGCTTGCCACGATGAAGAAGCCGTACACCATCGAAAAGGGGCCGTTCCTCGCGGTTCCCTTCTCCGGCGGTATGACAGCCACCTTCGGCGGCCCGAAGATCAGCCTGAAGGGCGAAGTGCTGAATACGGAGTCGAAGCCGGTCCCCGGGCTCTACGCCGCGGGGAACGCGATCGGCGGTCTCTTCTATGACGACTATCTCTCAGGTTCCCAGCTCGGAGCCGCGGTGATCTGGGGCCGGGTCGGCGCAGATGAGGCGGCAGCCCGCGCGAAAGCCGCGTAAAAAAGTTCTCTCCTCCCCGCCTGGCGGCAGTCATGGGCGGCTGCCGGGCGAGGGTCATTTTTAATTTTTCTCTCTCACTCTTTCGGCTCCCGGAAGAGCTTTTTCAGGGGCTTCCGAACGTGGTTCACCGGAAGCCTTTTTTATTGGCAGGAGAAAACCTGTTGTCTGAAGCGGCTGAAGCGGTGCCCGAGAGGCGCTCCTCTAAAATAGAGACGCCGGTTTCGGAGGAGAGTGTGATGAAGGAAGACGCGGGGAAAAGGCTTCTCGCACGGGTGCTTTTCTGCGCCTGCGCGGAGGCGCGGAGTCTCACAAAGGGGCGGAAGACGCTGGGGCTTCACGCGGAAGAAGCGGAAACGCTCCTTAACGCCCTCACGCGGGAAGCGGCGGAGCCGCTTTTTCGGGTGACAAATGGCGTCTTTACGCTGACTGAGGCCGGCATCCAGCGGTTCCGGAAATGGAAGGAACCGGCTTCAAGCCTTTACCAGGCAGATCCCGTATCAGAGGAAGAGCCCGGGTATGAGAGCCTTGCGGTCTCGGTACCTACGACGACCGGTGCCACGCTGCTCTCTCCTCTGATCGTCCGGTTCGCGGAAAGCCGCCCCGGACTCCGGATCGATATCCGGCTGACACACGGCACGTACCACCCGCTCTGGGAGGGGGTCGATCTGCGGGTGGGCCACGGCGAATACTTTATGGAAGACGTGGAAACACATCCGCTTGGAGCGCTCACGCGGATCTGTGTCGCGGCCCCGGAGTATCTTGAGGCGAATGGGACGCCTGAAAATCCGGAGGATCTGGAGAGGCATCTCTTTTTCGGGCCGAAAGACGCGGTGGATCCCGGATTTCTCACCTTCACCCGGGGAAAATCGGTCAGGCGGGTTCAGGCGGAGTCGAGAGTTTCGCTCCGAAGTCATCTCTCAGCGCTTTTCTGCGCGCTCTCGGGGGAGGGTATCGGTGTGCTCGTTCCCGCGTACCTCGCGGCTCCCTATCTCGACTCGGGGAACCTCGTTCATGTGCTCCCGCAGTGGCACTCTCTCCCGCTTCCGCTTCGCGCGTTTATCGCGAAAGAAACTGCTCCCGGGGTGCTCCGGGATCTGGTGCGGTTTCTCGAAGTTAAAATGG
>OGYW01002026.1_pt1 | contig 16365 bp, 15 predicted proteins | sample 1576621 | NCBI WGS metagenome assembly OGYW01 (sample SAMEA3541528, study PRJEB24748) | human gut metagenome | biome: human gut; feature: human-associated habitat; material: faeces | place: China | collected 2012 | reverse complement strand
ATAATTCTGATAAAAAGCAGATTAATGTTTCAGCTGACGGTCAGGTTATAAACCTTACTTTCCAGCTTACTCCTGCTGAATAAAAATAATAATACAATAATTTTCCAGAAAGCACAACTTCTTTTTCTTAAAACTCTTGTCACAATTTCTTAATTATTTCTTTATTATTCTTTGATGCTCAAACGTTTTTTCCCGTTATCTGTGCGATAATACGCGAAATATATTTGTAATGAGTTCCCACTCAATTTTTACATAATTGCGAAGATTTCCAACCTTAAAGCGGACTTTTCTGCATGTTCTGCACTGCCCGATTCCCTCTGCAATGCCCTCTAAATAACGGCGTCCAAATCCTTTTTTGCAGAAAAACAGCCATTTTACCAAAACACCGGCAAATAAAAACGGCAGATTGATCAAAAACTGCAGCAACGGCATATTTTTATAGATCACAAACATGGAATTGCGTGCGGCAAGAAATACTTTTTTTTCATTGTAGCGCGAACCTGTCGTGCCGTCGCCGGCGACGTCGTTGGTCTTGGTGCTCACTTCGCGGATGAGCTGCGCGCCCATGTTCTCGAACGCGTCCTCAAGCTCGATCTCCTTTGCGATCGTCACACCGTCGTTCGTGATCAGCGGAGCGCCGAACTTCTTGCCCAGCACCACGTTGCGGCCCTTGGGGCCGAGGGTGATCTTGACGGTATCAGCCAGCTGATCCACGCCGCGCTGCAGCGCCTTGCGTGCTTCTTCACCATAAATGATCTGTTTTGCCATAATGATAGCCTCCTAATGAATCCAAGCAGTAGTGTCTTACTCGACGACGGCCAGAATGTCGCTCTGGCGCACGATGGAATACTCCTCGCCGTCCACCTTCACGGTGGTGCCGGAGTACTTGCCGACGATCACGCGGTCACCGGCGGCGACGGTCATCTTCACTTCGTTGCCGTCCACCATGCCGCCCGGGCCGACTTCGACGACCTCGAACATCTCGGGCTTCTCCTGCGCGGATGCTGCCAGGATCAGGCCGCTCTTGGTCTTTTCCTCGGCCTTGAACTGCTTGAGGATCACACGGTCTGCCAACGGTTTGAGTTTCATAATCTATATGCCTCCTAATATTGAATACAAAAAAGCGATGCGTTAGCACTCAATTCATCGGAGTGCTAACGCATCATACTATACCACAAATTTTCGGATTATCAAGCCCCTGACGAAATTTTTTTGTAAACGTTTTATGACCGCGTTTTTCGTCAGGTATGGACAAATTCGCGTGTCTCGTGGCCGCCTGCGGTCTCGGGGTGGAAGAAGGCCATATTCGCCGGCACGAGGAAGTTCACGCCGCCGGGGATGAGGTCGAAATTCACGTGCTTGCTCCAGAGGGCCTCGCCGTCGACGTTCACGACGAGCTCCTGCTCGCTGTCAATCTCGAGATGATCGCCCTCGAGGTGGGTGATGAGATTTGCCAGCTCACGGTAGCGGCCCTTGGCGTATTTGCCGACGAGCCGGATGAACGTCAGGCGCGAGACGTCGCGCACGATGAGAAACTCCAGCTTGCCGTTGTCGGGCATGGAGTCGGGGATGGGGTTGAAGCCGCCGCCGTAGAACCGGCCGTTGCACGCGCAGATGAGTGACGTGCCGCCGGAATACTCCATGCCGCAGCCGCGCACGGTCAGCGGCTGGGCGATGCCCTTGAAGAGGTTTGCCACGGCGGAGAAAATGTAGCTGTCGTGGTACTGGTGCACCTCCGTGCCGATGCGCGCGTCGATGCCGACCGAGCAGATGTTGAGCGCGTAGCGCCCGCAGCACTCGATGATGTCGAAGGGGCGCACCTCGCCGTGCACGAGGTCGGCAAGGTCGGAAAAGCGCGTCTTTTCCTCCCCGAACATCTTGATGAAGTCGTTGCCCGTGCCGCAGGGGAAGTGCGTCACGGCGACATTGCTGCGGCCGGCGGCGCCGTTGACGCACTCGTTGAGCGTGCCGTCGCCGCCGCAGGCATACACCCGCAGCTCCTCGCTGGAGGCCGCCTCCGCGGCGATCTTGGCACATGCATCCATGGGCGCGGTCGTGACATAGAGCTCGTAAGCGTCCTCGCTGCCCTCGAGTGCGCGGCGTGCCTGCTCGGCCACGTATTCGCGCCGGTCCTTGCCGCCGGCGACGGGATTGACGATGAACAGATGTTTCATAGTGAATTCCTGCACTTTCGACAAAATAATACAACAACTATACCGCGTGCGGCGCGGACGCGCAAGGGGAAAATCGTGAATATTTGCGGATTTTTAACTACCGGTGTGAGCATATGCACCAGCCTGCTGCCTCACACGTCCTTCGTGTACTGGAACAGATCGCAGCGGAGCGTGCCGTTGTAGAGCTTGCGCTTCTTGTCCGCCGGGCGGCCGAACGTGCGCTCAAACTCCGTGTGCGACGACAGGAGGTAGAGCTTCCAGTGCTCCGTTTTGGCATAGGCCGCGCCGAATGCGGCGTAGAGCGCCTCGGCCTCGCGCTTTTCCATCAGGCGCTCGCCGTAGGGCGGATTCGTGACGATGACGCCGCGGTCCGTCGTGCGGTCAAAGTCGCGCGCGTCCGCCACCGCGAACGTGATGCAGTCATCCACGCCGGCACGGCGGGCGTTTTCGCGCGCCATGGCGACGGCGCGGGGGTCAATGTCGGAGGCAAAGATGCGGTAGTCGCCGTGAAACTCCCGTGCGCGCGCTTCCTCGCGTGCCTGCGGCCAGATCTCGGCCGGCAGCCACGCCCACTGCATGGCCGCAAAGTCGCGCCGGATGCCGGGCGCGCGCCCCTTGGCAGCCAGCGCCGCCTCGATGGCGATGGTGCCGCTGCCGCAAAACGGGTCGCAGAAGTCGCCCCGGCCGCGGTAGCCCGCGATGTCCACGAGTGCGGCGGCCAGCGTCTCGCGCAGGGGCGCCGCCACGTGCGCCGGACGGTAGCCGCGCTTGTGCAGCGGCGTGCCGGTCGTGTCGAGGTAAAGCGTGGCCGTGTCGTGCACGAGCGAGAACTGGATCTGATACAATGCGCCGGTCTCGGCGAACCAGCCGACGCGGTAGCGCCGCTTGAGCGACTCGACGACGGCTTTTTTGATGATCTTCTGGCAGTCGGGCACGGAGTGCAGCGCCGACTCCAGACTGTAGCCCTTGACGGGGAAGGCCGCGTCCGCCGGCAGATAGTCCGCCCACGGCAGGGCCTTGACGCCCTCAAAGAGCGCGTCGAACGTCGGCGCGGGGAAGCTGCCCAGCTCGAGCAGCACGCGCTCGCCGAAGCGGCAGCGGATGTTCATGCGCGCGATGTCCGCGTCCGTGCCGGTGCAGCGCACGCGGCCGTTTTCGGGCATAACATCGCGCAGCCCCATATGGCGCAGCTCATTGCCGAGCGGGCCTTCGAGCCCGAACAGGCACGGCACGCACAGTTTGTGGTCAGGCATCGGGCGTGTCCTCGGTTTCTTCGGATTTTTCGGGCTGCGCGGCCTCAGCCTCCGGCTCGGTTTCAGGCTCGGTCTCCGGCGCAGCATCCGCCTCCGGGGCATCTTCCGTCTCGGGCGTCATGTCCACGAGCTCGAAGGTGATGTCCGGCAGCTTTTCCTGCTCGTACTTGCCGCAGAGAATGCGGATGAGCACCACGATGGCGTAGATCAGGCAGGCGACGGCGGCGACCGTCAGCCCCTCGACCCAGCCCTGCGGGATGCTGCCGACGGTGTCCACGCGCACGATCTCGTCGGGCAGGTAGTCGGCCGCGTCCTCACTGTCGCCAATCGCGCCGATCTGCTGCAGGTAGGCGTGGTTTTCCGTGTACCAGTCGTAGAGCGCGGACGAGACGGCCTCCGGCATGGTCTTGACCGTGCCGGTGACGCGGATGAAGCTGTCGACCGAGTAGCTCTGGCCGGAGAGAACGCTTGTCGTCGCGTCGGCAATGGTCTTGACCGAGGCGTTCCAGCGCGCGGGGAAGCGGAAGGCCACGAGCTTGCCGCCGATGGGCACAACGCCGTACTGCGCGCTGCCGCCGTTGGGGTCGGAAAACGTGTTGAGGATAAAGACAATGTCATGCTGCACGAACGTGCCGGGGTCGGCATCGAACGTGCCGGAGATCTCCTGCGCGCCGCGGGCGATGCGGAACACGCCGAAGCCGGACACCGCCAGCAGCACGATGGCCGCCAGCAGACCGGCCACACCGCGCCGGAGCGCGTGACGCGCGCGGACGCTCATGGGCTTTTTCTCCGCCGGAGCGGGGGCTTCGGCAGTATCGGTTTCGCCGGCGGGGACTTCGGCAGCATCGGCTTTGCCGGCCGTGACTTCTTCCGGCTGCGCGCACGCTTCGGGGGCGTCGGTCTCCGGCGCGTCCGGCGCGGCGTTGTCGTTGATGATTTCTTCGGGGGTCTTGTGTTCGTCCATGATGGGCTCCTTTCTCAGATCGTGGCGGCGCTGTCGAGCATGGCGTCGAGCACGCAGCAGGCGAGTGCGGCCTCCATGACGGGGATCGCGCGCGGGGCAAGGCACGGATCGTGCCGGCCGTTGATGCGCAGCGGCGTCTCCTCCATGGTCACGAGGTCGACCGACGGCTGCTCGCACGCGATCGACGGCGTCGGCCGCAGGGCCATGCGCACGACGAGCGGCATGCCGTTGGTGATGCCGCCGTTGATGCCGCCGGCGTTGTTGGACGCCATGGTGATGCGCCCGTTTTTCAGGCGGATGGGGTCGTTTGCCTCACTGCCGCGCATTTCGGCGAGCGCGAAGCCGCGGCCGAACTCCACGCCCTTCACGCCGGGGATGGCGTAGAGCATACCGGCGATGCGGCTCTCCATGCCGCCGAAGAGCAGTCCGCCGACGCCGGCGGGCACGCCCGTGACGACGCATTCGAGCTCGCTGCCGACGGAGTCACCGGCGCTGCGCGCATCGAGGATGGCGCGCTTCATGTCGAAGTTGAGCTCCTTGCCCGTCGCCTGACCGACGCGCACGGCGTTGGCCGTGATCGTGATGCCGCGGCGCTCGAGGATCTGGCGGCAGACCGCCCCGGCGAACACGAGGCACGCCGTGAGCCGGCCGCTGAACGGGCCGCCGCCGCGCAGGTCGGCGTGGCCGCCGAAGCGCACGGTCGCGGCATAGTCCGCGTGGCTCGGGCGCGGGATCTCCGGATGGTAGGCCGCGCTGTTCTGGTCCTTGTTGCGGAAGATGGCCGAGATGGGCGCGCCGGTCGTCACGCCGTTGAGGATGCCGCTCATCACGAGCGGGTCATCGGTCTCGGAGCGGTGGGTCGTCAGGTCGGACGAGCCGGGGGCGCGCCGGCGCATCTGGATGCGCACGGCGTCCATGTCAACGGCCTCTCCGGCCGGGACGCCGTCGAGCACGACGCCGATCGCCGGGCCGTGCGATTCGCCGAAGATCGTCACTTTTACACGTTCGCCATAGGTGTTCATGCGGTTGCCTCGCTGTTCGTTCAAAAATAGGTTTACAGTTAACCATACAACATTTTCGCGGTCTTGTAAATGCCTTTTACGCGCCGGGAGCGCCGCGCAGCCGTGCGGGCGCGGATTTTACAGATTGGACATGAAAAAACTGTGCCGGTTGTTTATAATAGGATGCACCACTGGGTCATTATGTCCGGCGCACCGCGCCGGTGAAGGAGGCAACAACACATGAGCCAGAAAGTGCTCGTCGTGGAGGACGATATCAACATCGCGGAATTGCTGCGCCTGTATCTGCAGAAGGACGGCTTTGAGGTGTCGCACGCGGCCGACGGCGGCAAGGCCGTCGAAATGGCCAAGGAGATCCAGCCCGACCTCGTGCTGCTCGATATCATGCTGCCCGTGATGGACGGCTGGCAGGTCTGCCGCGAGCTGCGCAAGACCATGAAAATGCCCATCATCATGCTTACCGCCAAGGGCGAGACCGAGGACAAGGTCTCCGGTCTGGAGATGGGCGCGGACGACTACATCGTCAAGCCCTTCGAGGTCAAGGAGCTGCTTGCGCGCGTGCACGCCGTGCTGCGCCGCACCGGCGACGACGGCAAGCCCCAGAGCAAGAAGCTCACCTTCGACAAGCTCGTCATCAACCTCGATTCCTATGAGCTGATCGTCGACGGCAAAAAGATCGACACGCCGCCCAAGGAGATGGAGCTTTTGTACCACCTTGCGGCGACGCCCAACCGCGTCTACACCCGCAACCAGCTGCTCGACGAGGTGTGGGGCTTTGACTACTTCGGCGACAGCCGCACCGTGGACGTGCACATCAAGCGCCTGCGCGAAAAGCTCGAGGGCGTGTCCGACAAGTGGGCGCTCAAGACCGTCTGGGGCGTGGGCTATAAGTTCGAAGCGGAAGAGACGTAAGTGAAGAGCATCTATTTCAAGAACTTCGCCGCGACCGCCGCCATGGTGCTCTTCAGCTTTCTGATCCTCGGCACGGCGTTCGTGTTTCTCGGCCGCAGCTATGTCATCAGCGAATACCGCGGCAACATGGTCTCCAACGCCGAGGAGGTCAGCCATGCGGCGCAGGCGCTCGTGCGCAGCGGCGATCTTGCGAGCTGGGACCTGCGCATGGTCATCAGCACGCTTGCACAGTCGACCGGCAACCACATCTTCATCACCGACACCGACGGGACGGTCGTGTCCTGCTCGTGCCGGAACATTGCCTGCGAGCACCTCGGCCGCACGCTCACCGACAGCGCCATGACGCAGCTGCGCAGCGACGGCAAGCTCAACCTCATCACGAGCCTCGGCGGGTTTTACAGCTCCGCACACTACGTCGTCGCCCAGCCGATCAACATCGGCTCGGCCGCGCGCATCGTCGGCTACGTGTTCGTGACGACCAACAGCGCCACGATCATCGACGGCTGGCGCACGTTCGTGTGGGTATTTCTCGCCGCGTCCGCAGCCGTGATGATGATCGCGCTGCTGCTCTCGCTCGTGACGAGCAAGCGCATGGCGCAGCCGCTCGACGAGATGGCCGTCGCCGCCAAGAAATTCGCACACGGAGATTTTTCCGCCCGCGTCACGGATGACGGACGCACCGACGAGGTCGGCGCGCTCATCTCGGCGTTCAACACCATGGCGGACTCGCTCGAGACGAGTGAGGAGCGCCGCAACGCCTTCATTGCCAACGTCTCGCATGAGCTCAAGACGCCCATGACCACCATCGCCGGCTTTGCCGACGGCATTCTCGACGGCACGATCCCCAAGGATCAGGAGGACAAGTACCTTGTCACAATTGCCGACGAGACGCGCCGCCTCTCGCGCCTTGTGCGCAGTATGCTGGATATGTCGCGCGTGGAGAGCACGGGCGAGGATCTGACGCGCCGGCGCGAATTTGACATCTCGGACAGGATCGTCAGCACCATGCTCAGCTTTGAGGCGCGCGCCAATGACAAGCAGCTCGACGTCGACCTCCAGCTTCCGGAGGATCCGATGCTCGTGCTCGGCGACCCGGACGCCATCACGCGCGTACTTTATAATCTGATGGACAACGCCGTCAAATTTGCCGCGCCCGGCAGCACACTGTGCGTCTCGCTCTGGAAGTCGGAGGGCAAGGCCTACGTCTCCGTGCGCGACCACGGCGAGACCATCCCCGCCGACGACCTGCCGTTCATCTTTGACCGCTTTCACAAGTCCGACCGCAGCCGCAGCCTTGACCGCGATGGCGTGGGCCTCGGGCTGTATCTGGTCAAGAGCATCCTCGACGCGCACGGCGAGGACATCGCCGTCACGAGCCGCGACGGGGAGACGGAGTTCGTGTTCACGCTCACGCTCGCAAAGCCCGCGCCCAAGCCTACCGCAAAGCCCGAAAACACCGGCCGACGGGGCGGGCGCAAGAGTTCATGAATTGTTCGCGGAATTCATAGAATGTTCGTTTTCCATTCATAAGCAGCACAAAATCGTGTGTTATCATCAAATCGTTCCTTGGGAGGGACACCAACATGTACGACAACGTTCGCAAACCGGAGTCCGACTGGTATGAGGCCGGCTATTCCGCGCCCCGCAGCGAAGCTTCCGGCAGCGGCTGCTACGACTCTTACTGGAGCCCGTCGCAGACCGCCGCACCGAAGAAAGCGTCCCATCAGGGCCTGAAGATCACGATGATCATTCTCGGCGTGTTGGTGCTGATCATCGCCTCGTGTTATGTGTTCGCGGCGCGCGGACGGGACTCTGTTCCCTCCGTCGATCCCGGGCAGCACGGCAGCGTGACGATCCCACAGGACGATGCGGACGATGACACCACCGTCACCGGCAAGAACGAGCTGCCGGGCGCGCCGACAGATCCCGGCGTGACCATGGCGCTCCAGCCCGCCGGCGGCAGTGCGCTCTCGCTGCAGAGCGTGTATGCCAAGTGTCTGCCGTCCGTTGTCGGCATCCATGCCGACATCCGCCGCGGCGAGTACAGCACCGGCACGGGCATCGTGCTCACGAGCGATGGCTACATCGTCACGAACACGCACGTGCTCGACGGCGCGAAGAGCGTCACCGTGACCACGTCGGACGGTACCGAGTATACGGGTGCGCTCGTCGGCGCAGACGCCGTGAGCGACATTGCCGTGCTTAAGATCGACGCACAGGGGCTCACCCCCGCCGAATTCGGCGACTCCAGTTCCCTGCAGGTCGGCGATGACGTTGTGTCCATCGGCAACCCGCTCGGCGAGCAGCTGCGCTGGACGATGACCAACGGCATCATCTCCGCCATTAACCGCGACATGGTCTACAACGGGCACAGCATGACCCTCCTGCAGACCAATGCCGCCATCAACGAAGGCAACTCCGGCGGCCCGCTCATCAATATGTATGGGCAGGTGATCGGCATCACGAACATGAAGGCCCTGTCCACCGGCGTGGAGGGCATCGGCTTCGCGATCCCGACGGCGGTCATCCGCCCGATCGTCAACGCCCTGCTGGCAGACGGCCGCGTTTCCGGCCGCGTGAGCATCGGCATCACCGTGGGTGCGATCTCCTCTGCCGCTTCGGACTACTATGATCTGCCCGAGGGGCTTTATATCAGCGATGTCGCCAAGGGCTCGGACGCCGAGAAGAAGGGCATCCAGTCCGGCGATATGCTTCTGGCGGTCAACGGCAAGGCCGTGACCACTACCTACGATGTCAGCGCCGTCAAGGATGGCTTGCAGGTGGGCGACACCGTCACCCTGACCATCTATCGCGACGGCAAGACGTTCGACGTCAAAGTCAAGCTCGTCGACACGAACGACATCTCTTAATTTGCTAGTTTCTCCCTCCTCATATTCTCCTCTCTATTGAACGAACCCCAGATGGGTAACACCATCTGGGGTTTGTTCTATATCCGGGTAAAAATGCTGCGATGGGTCATGCGATGGAGCAGCGGGGGAGCCTGAAGGGGCAAGGCCCGCCTCGGTTTCCATGGCACGCGCTTGCGCGGCGGATGCGCAAAACAGCCCGCTCCGACGAGCGGGCTGTTTTGCGTTTATGCGTTTGGTGCGTTTTGCACTTCACGGTACGGCGCTGCAGAACGTTCCACTGTCATACGCATACACCGTGCAGCCGAGCGCGTCGGCGTCGGCGGGGTCGTGCGTGGCGAGCACGAGCGTCCTGCCCTGCGTCTCGGCGGCGATGTACGCGATCACACGCGCACGCAGCGCCGCATCCAGAGCGCGAAACGGCTCGTCGAGCAGCAGCACCGGCGCGTCATACGCGAGCGCGCGCGCAATGGCCACGCGCTGCTGCATACCGCCGGAGAGCGCCGCGGGATACTGCTCCGCCGCTGCGCCGAGCTCCAGCCGCTCCAGCCATGCGCGCGCCTGCGGCATGGTCTGCGCCCGGTCGGAGAGCACGGCGTTGACATTTTCCGCCGCCGTGCGCCACGGCAGCAGCCGCGGCTCTTGAAACACGCACGCGATGCGTCCGGTCGAAACGCGCACGCTGCCGCCGTCCGGCGCGCGCAGCCCGGCGAGCACGCGCAGCAGCGTCGTCTTGCCGCAGCCGGACGGGCCCATGAGCGCGATGTGCGCCCCGTCAGGCACGGTGAGCGTGACCTTGTGCAGCACGTCGCGCCCGTCGTAGGTCACGGTGAGGTCGTGCACTTCGATCATGTGCCGCCACCTCCTTTCCCGCGCGGGGTCAGCGCGCGCAGGACCAGCCGCTCGAGCCCGACGCTCAGCAGGATCACCGCGAGCGTCCACGCGAAGAGGTCGGTGGTCTGCAGATACAGTTTCGATTCATAGATCATGCGGCCGATGGCGCTGTGCGGCACGGTGAGCACCTCGGCGGCGATGGCGGACTTCCAGCCGAAGCCGATGCCGGAGCGCAGCGCCGCGAGAAAGTGCGGCCGCACGCTCGGCAGATAGATCCGCCGCAGGATGCGTCCGCGCGGCCAGCCGTACACCCGCGCGAGCTCGAGCAGGGCGGGGTCGGCCGAGCGGATGCCGGTGCAGACGTTGCTCCACACGACGGGCAGCACCATGAGCAGCGAGATGAACACCGGCAGCCAGTCGCGCGCGATCCACACGAGCGCGAGCACGACGAACGACGCCACCGGCGTGGACTTGACGACCGTCATGAGCGGGCGCAGCAGCGCGTCTGCGGTTTTCGACACTGAGCAGGCGACGGCCATGCCCGTGCCGAGCGCGACCGCCGCCGTGATGCCGAGCAGCACACGCCCGATGGATACGGCCGTGATACGCCAGAACGCCGCCGTCGCCGCGAGCTCGCACAGTCTGCGCACGACGACCCACGGCGCGGGCAGCAGCAGTTCCCGGTTCACGAGCAGCGCAAGCGCCGCCCACACCGCAACCCAGAACGCAAACGTCAGCGCGCCGCGGGCGAAACGCTTCATTTCAGCACGCAGTAGAAGTCATCCCCCGGCACGCTGCCGCCGATGCTCTGCGGGGCGACGGTGCTCAGCGCGGTGAGAAACGCCGTGAGCGGCGCCTGCATCTCCGCGCCGGAGACAAAGCAGACGTTGCAGTTCGGGATGGCCTTGGCGGCCACGGCGGCCTTGGCAAAGATGCCCGCATCCTGGATCATCTGACCGGCCTGCTCAGGCTCGGCGGTCAGGAATTCGATGGACGCCTTGTATTCGTCGAGGAACGCCTTCACTTCATTCGGGTGCTCGTCTGCAAACGCCTTGCGCACGACGACGCAGCCCTGCACGAGGCTGCCGGCCTCGGAGACCTTGTCCCACTCGGCGGTCAGGTCGAGCGCGGCAGTGAGCTCCGGATTGGCCGCGCGGGCGATCGTGACCATCGGCTCGGGCAGCACGGCGATGTGCACCTCACCGGAGGCGAGCGCCGTGTTGAGCTCAGCCGGCTGGGCGTAGGTGTTGTCGATGGTGATGTCCGTGCCGGCGGTCAGGCCATTTTTCTCGCACAGGTACTGGAAGATGAACGTCGGGTTCTGCACGGGGACGTAGACGTTCTTGCCGCGCAGGTCGGCAAAGGACGTGATGCTCTCCGTGCCGTCGGTCACGACGTAGAGCACGCCGCGCGTATTGAGCGCGAGCACCTGCACGGCGCCGTCGGTCTTGTTGTAGAGCGCGGCGGCGGCATTCGTCGGCAGGGCGGCGATGTCGGCCGTGCCGTTGACGAGCGCGGCGGTGGCGTTGCTCGGGTCGGTCTCGACGGTGAAATTGTAGTTGAGCGCGGCGCTGCCCGCCTTGCTGTCGGCCATGAGCTTTGCCATGCCGAAGCCGGTCGTGCCGTTGAGCGAGACGACGTTGACGGTCAGGTCCTTGTCGACGGCGCTGCCCGTGTCCTTCTCGCCGCAGGCGGCGAGGGCGAGCACCATCAGGACGGCCAGCAGCAGGGCCGTGCATTTGCGCAGATGTTTCATTGCAGATCTCTCCTTTTCGTGATTGCCGCCCGCATCGAGAGACAAAAAATGCCATGCCCAAAAGGCATGGCGGTGCAGCAAGGCACGCACGCAGCCTTCCACCTCATGGGCGATTCGGTGTCAGATTCGGTGCGGGATCGGCGGCGGCCGGGCCGGCAGCAGAGCTTGCGGCGCGGGCGCATAGTTTGGTTCGATTATGCCATGCAAATGCAGACGTGTCAAGCATTTGCGGCGACTTTTCCAAAAGATGCACAGAGGTTGAAAAATGGAACGTATTGTGAAAAAATCTCTCAGCTTGTCGTTATCAAAACGACGGGGCTGGGCATTGAAATCACAGAAAAAATCCTGTATATTTGTATATAGAAAACCTGCATCAGCCGGGGTAGGAGCCGGCAAAGTGCAAATTTGTTGGAAAGGGAATCGAAATTATGGAACAGATCGATTACAAATTCATTGACCAGGTCCTTGCGGATCACGCCTGCGACGCCTCGCAGATCATTGCGATCATGCAGGATGTGCAGGCCAAGTATCGGTACCTGCCGAAGGACGCGCTGCGCTACATCGCGGACAAGGTGGGCATCAGCGAGTCGAAGATCTACGGCGTGGCGACGTTCTATGAGAACTTCTCGCTCGACGTCAAGGGTAAGTATGTGCTCAAGGTCTGCCGCGGCACGGCGTGCCATGTCCGCAAGTCCGGCAACGTCCTGCAGGCGCTGTATGACGCCACCGGCCTGAGCGAGAGCAAGCCGACCACGGATGACGGCCTGTTTACGATCGAGATCGTCTCGTGCCTCGGCGCGTGCGGCCTGAGCCCGGTCGTGATGGTCAACGACACCGTCCACCCGTCCATGACCCCTGAAAAGGCCGCAGATCTGATCGAGGAGTTGCGTGAAAAGGAGGGGGCATAATGCGTCAGAGAATCGAATCCCTGGAGCAGTTCCGCGCGCTGCAGGCCGAGTACATGGCCGCACGCGAGGCGGAAAAGCGGAAGATCCTTGTCTGCTGCGGCACGGGCTGTGTCGCCGGCGGCAACCTGAACGTCTATCATGAGCTCAAAAAGCGCATGGATGAGCTCGGCATCCCCTGCGAGGTCTCTCTGACCGAGCACCACGACGACTCCGTCGGCCTGAAAAAGTCCGGCTGCCACGGCTTTTGCGAGATGGGTCCGCTGGTGCGCATCGAGCCCGAGGGCTGGCTGTACACCAAGTGCCAGGTCAGCGACGTGGAGGAGATCATTCAGAAGACCATCCTCGGCGGGCAGTTCATCGAGCGCCTCGGCTACAATCGGGGCGGCGAGCTCTATGAGCGGCAGGAGGATATCCCGTTTTACAAGCGTCAGACCCGCCGCGTGCTCGAGCACTGCGGCCACATCGACGCGGAATCCATCGAGGAGTATCTGTCCATCGGCGGCTACGGCGCGCTGGCCAAGGCGCTGTTCGAGATGCAGCCGGACGAGATCGTGCAGGTCGTGAGCGATTCCGGTCTGCGCGGCCGCGGTGGCGCGGGCTTCCCGACGGGCAAAAAGTGGGCGCAGGTCGCTGCGCACACCGAAGAGCCCGTGAAGTACATCGTCTGCAACGGCGACGAGGGCGACCCCGGCGCCTTCATGGACCGCTCCTGCATGGAGGGCGATCCGCACAAGGTCATCGAGGGCATGATCGTCGCGGGCGTGGCCACGGGTTCGACCGAGGGCTACATCTATGTCCGCGCCGAGTATCCCATGGCCGTGCACCGGCTCACCGTCGCCATCGAACAGGCGAAGGAGCTGGGTCTGCTGGGCGACAACATCCTCGGCAGCGGCTTCAATTTCCATATGCACATCAACTGCGGCGCGGGCGCGTTTGTCTGCGGCGAGGGCTCGGCCATGACCGCGTCCATCGAGGGCAACCGCGGCATGCCGCGCACGAAGCCCCCGCGCTCCGTCGACAAGGGCCTGTACGGCAAGCCCACCTGCCTGAACAACGTCGAGACGTTTGCCAACGTCCCCGATATCGTCAAGAAGGGCGCCGACTGGTTCAAGTCCGTCGGCACGGAGGGCAGCTCCGGCACGAAGGCCTTCGCCCTGACGGGCAACGTCGTCAACACCGGCCTGATCGAGGTGCCCATGGGCACGACGATGCGCGAGGTCGTGTATGAGATCGGCGGCGGCATCAAAAACGGCAAAGCGTTCAAGGCCGTGCAGATCGGCGGCCCGTCCGGCGGCTGCCTGACGGAGGCGCACATGGATCTGCCCATGGACTTCGATTCGCTCAAGAAGGCCGGCGCGATCATCGGTTCCGGCGGCCTCGTCGTCATGGACGAGGATACGTGCATGGTGTCCATCGCGCAGTTTTTCATGAACTTCATCTGCAACGAGTCGTGCGGCAAGTGCACCCCGTGCCGCGAGGGCACGACCCGTATGCTCGACATCCTCACCCGGATCACGAAGGGCAACGGCAAACCCGGCGACATCGAGGAGCTGCGCTCCCTCGCCAAGATGATCCAGAATTCCTCCCTGTGCGGTCTCGGTAAGACTGCGCCGAACCCTGTGCTGTCCACGCTCGCAAACTTCGAGGACGAATACCGCGAGCATATCTTCGACAAGAAGTGCCGCACCGGCAGCTGCCGCAGCCTGACGACGTATGTCATCGACCCGGCAGTGTGCAAGGGCTGCACGAAGTGCGCGCGCAACTGCCCGGCCGGCGCCATCACCGGCGAGCTGAAGAAGCCGCACCACATCGATCCGGAAAAATGCATCAAGTGCGGCGCCTGCAAGGCCGGCTGCCCGTTCGGTGCGATCAAGGAGGCGTGAACCATGGCTGAAAAGAAAATGATCATCGACGGTGTGTCCTGCCCGTTCACGACCGAGCGCAACGTGCTCGAGGTCGCCCGCAACAACGGCATCGACATTCCCTCGCTTTGCTACTGTGAAAACCTGTCCATCTACGGCGGCTGCCGCCTGTGCCTCGTCGAGAACGACCGCGGCAAGATGGACGCGGCCTGCTCCATGCAGCCGCGCGACGGCATGGTCGTCAATACCCACACCAAGCAGGTGCTCGACAGCCGCCGCACGACGCTGCAGCTGCTGATGAGCAGCCACCGGGCCGACTGCCTGACCTGCGACCAGAGCGGCCGCTGCAAGCTGCAGGAGTATGCCCGCCGCTACCACGTGGACGAGCACCGCTTCGAGCCCAACACCTACTGCACCGAGCCGATGGATCTCTCGTCGCCGAGCATCGTGCGCGACCCGAGCAAGTGCATCCTCTGCGGCCTGTGCGTGCGCACCTGCGCCGAGATCCAGAACATTGGCGCGGTCGATTTCAGCGGCCGCGGCAAGAAGGCGCACATCTCCGCCGACTTCGGCAAGACCCTCAAGGATACCGACTGTGTCGGCTGCGGCCAGTGCGCGTCCGTGTGCCCGACGGGCGCGATCACGATCCGCAACGAGACCGAAAAGTTCTGGTCGATGCTGCAGGATCAGACTCGCAAGGTCGTCGTGCAGTACGCGCCCAGCGTGCGTGTCGGCATGGCCGAGCGCTTCGGTTTGCCCGCAAACGAGCCCTGCACCGGCAAGCTCGTCGCCGCGCTGCGCCGCCTCGGCGCGGACGTGGTGTATGACACCAACCTCACCGCCGACCTCACGATCATGGAGGAGTCGGCAGAGTTCCTCGAAAAGGTCAAGACCGGCGCGAAGCTGCCGATGTTCACCTCCTGCTGCCCCGGCTGGATCCAGCACGTTGAGAACCGTCACCCGCACCTCATGCCGCAGGTGAGCACCTGCGGCAGCCCGATGGCGATGTTCGGCTCGCTCATCCGCAAGCAGTTTGCGGGTGAGGACGTCTATTCCGTGGCCATCATGCCCTGCACCGGCAAGAAGTTCGAGGCTGCGCGCCCCGAGCTTGAGAAGGACGGCGAGCGGCTCATCGACCTCGTCATCACGACGAGCGAGCTGTGCGACATGATCGAGGAGGCCGGCATCCACTTTGCCGCGCTCCCGGATGAAGAGCCCGACGCTCCGCTCGGCGACTACACCGGCGCCGGCGTCATCTTCGGCGTGACCGGCGGCGTGACCGAGGCCGTCATCCGCCGCGTGCTTGACGATGCCAGCCCGAACACCCTGCAGACGATCGCCGAGTGCGGCGTGCGCGGTCTCGAGGGCATCAAGGCGTTCGCCGTCACGGCCGGCGACCTGACCATTCGCATCGCGGTGGCCAACGGTCTGGCCAATGCCGACCGGCTCATCGCCAAGGTCGAGTCCGGCGAGGAGCAGTTTGACTTCATCGAGGTCATGGCCTGCCCGAACGGCTGCATCGGCGGCGGCGGTCAGCCCCCCGCCTGCAACAAGCGCAAGGCCGAGCGCGCCGAGGCCATCTTCAAGGCGGACGCCGCGTGCGCGCTGCGCATCCCGCAGCAGAACCCCGATCTGAGCTATGTCTATGACAATCTGCTCAAGGGCCGCGCCCACGAGCTGCTGCACATCCACTACCCGGCACACGGCGGCCACGCCTGAGCCGCGGCAAAAACAGATAGAAAACGTGCATGGAAGCTCGCTTCCATGCACGTTTTTTGCTTGTGCCGCGTAATCGGCTTGTCGTCCCAGCGCAATC
>OGYW01002008.1_pt1 | contig 16480 bp, 9 predicted proteins | sample 1576621 | NCBI WGS metagenome assembly OGYW01 (sample SAMEA3541528, study PRJEB24748) | human gut metagenome | biome: human gut; feature: human-associated habitat; material: faeces | place: China | collected 2012 | reverse complement strand
TGTCGGCTATCGCGGCATACTGCTTTTTTGAAAAGAAGCCCGCCATTGACGTAAATTTTGTCAATGACGGACAACTTGCTATTTTTTGATTTTATTTCGAACTCACGTTACAATACATCAAAAAATGCGCCATTGACTGGTTATCGTCTGGGTCGGTACCACCAATGTCCGTACTGATTAGAATACGGGGACGTTGAGCTGTTTGTTTTTCTCCCTTACTTGAAGCACAGGAAGACAAAATATAATTTGATACTACCAGGAAAACCGTCAAATAAACGAAAATCTGTTTCATGAAATTTTTTATAAGTTTATTGAGAAAAAAACTGCAAGTAAGACTTCTTTGGAGAAATGCATACTTGCAGTTTTTATAAATTAATTATTTGAGAGGTTTTCTAATTATTGCAGCCATTTGGACGCACCGATACCATCTTCGCCAATGATACCGATAACTTTGAAATCTCCATTTTCAGGATCTTGCCACAGAGATTTCTCGTCAAAATCTAAGGGAAGAAGACCGTCAAGAGGATAGGTTTTTCCATTTAAGTCTGTCCATGTGAAGTTCGTTTTATAGCTATGGCTTACTCCTGCATTCATTTTATCATTAGGATTGACAAAAATAGAACCCTTTACACCGGCAGTATATGCCAGACGGTTAGCTCCTGCACTTCCGGTTGTTGCCAATGAAGGACCAAATATCGTTTTGCTGATATTTAATGTTACAGTATTTGAGTTACCATTGAAACGGAATAACGGTGTGTTGGCATTGGCAATGGTTTCTAAAGGCGCATAACAGAATGTACAGTTTTCGATATTGAAAGTTATATCTCCAGCAGTCTTACGCATGTCACACAGCATTACAATGTTAGTGATGGTGCAATCTTTGAATGTGACCTGTTCCCAGGCACTGGCTTTATTATCTGTTGTAACAATACCTTGATTGCCTACACCGTTTATGGTGCAACCGTCAAATGTAACATTGGCAATAGCAGCTGTAGCTTCTTTGGTCCGTACAGTACCACGTCCGCCTTCAATGTAGCATCCTTTGAAAATTAATTCTTTAATGGACGAATTCTTTTTGTCTAAACATATAATTTGACCACCGGAGGAAATACCTACAGTAGATAAATCTTTCATGAAATCGGGATTAACTTTTACTATTTCATTTTCGGTAACGAGTGCCTTATCCCCATAGAAATCTATATTGATAAATTGCACTTTCTCGATATTTGCATCTTGCGCACAGCGCATATTACTGCTGGCAAGAATTCGGGCATTTCCACCTAATGTGGGACCAGTCATGAAAGTTACGGATTTTGTTAATTGAGAATTATCCGAATTAACCACATAATCATTCTCTCCTTTTAATACAACTCCCATTCCCTCCGTAAGTCTATTCCAAAAATCAGGGTCTTTTAATATTTTCTGTGGGTCGTGTTCTTCATTGCGCAAATCAATAAAACCGGCAGGAAATGCTTCTTCAAAGTTCGTTGATGCTGTAGTTGTAGTACTCAGTTTACCTGCGTATGTTGAATTGTCTAATATCTCGGTATCTTTATAAGTATAGAAAGTGTATTTGGTTTCGGGATTCAGATTAAAGATGTCTTTATATCCGGCATTGAGTTCCGCTTCAGATACTAATTCTATACGCTCTGTAGCTTCATTTTCCTCCTCACCTTCGGCTTTTGTTACAGCTTCGGGGGCAGGTTCCATAACCACTTTAATAGCTTTGATTATATCGGCATTGGTGCTGGTTGCTTCTTTCCAACTGATACGTACTGCATTGTCAATGGCTTTTGTTTCGGATAAACGGGAGATGTAAGCGATGTTGGCATCCAGAGTTTGATATTGTTCAGACTCCTTACCCATACCCTTACATTTGATTTTTACCATATATTTTTCATCCCAATCCAATCCTTCGAAAGTGTAAGGAGAACTTTGACAGGAAATCTCAGATAAGAGTTCATAAGTATTATTACCCTGTTCGTCTGTACCGGTTACCCGGTACAGCTCCAGTATGTAATCTTGGGCCCCTTTAATATTCTCCCAAGTAGCTATAAGGTTATTGTTTTTCACTTCCAATGATGTTACCGGACGGAACAGGCGAGGTGCCTCACCAAGGGAATCATCATCACTGCATGCGGTAAAAATATAACTTGCTGCCAACGCAAGAAACATGGTTGATATATATTTCTTGATTTTCATAATATTTTGTTTTTTATTTGTTACGGATTGCATACCCATCGTTAGACAATACACCGCCTGATGACATGATACGGTCCGAAGGGATAGGGAATACATAAGGAGTTACTTTAGTTCGCAGGTTTGATATATCTTCGGTTCCTATAACCAATACACCTTCAGTGAGACCATACCAGGATGAAGTAATTCTTTCGTTTATTACACCTTTTTTAATGGGATCACCAGCTTCATCTTTTCCATAAGCTTGGTTGGTTTCCGGATCTTTTTCATTGACGCTGATAAAGCCGTCGACAAAACTTATATATTTTAAACCTTCATAGGTGGCACCTGCATTTTTTATATCGTCATCTTTCAGACTTTCTGCTTCTTTGTAAGGACTTGTGGAACGATCGTAGTAAGTGGTATATAGGTTGCTGTTACCTGCTTCATATACCACTTTGCCTGCTTGGTATTTGAAATAAAGGCGGTCGGCTATGTTTTGAGGTTCTACCGGCTTGTTTTTATCATAAATCAGTTCGTCTCCTTCTGATTTTAATTGCAGATAGTTGATGGCTATATTTCGCATCCATTCTATTGTATTGACAATGGCATCGCTGTAATAGTTCCAACGGATGAGATCGAATTTACGAATGTTTTCACCTCCAAATTCCCATGCTCTTTCATTGATGATGGCTTGTTTAAACGTATCGTGATCTTCTAAGGCATTGATGTAGCCGTCTACTTGTACAGCCTTATCGGAAGCATTGATAAACGCACGTTCGCGTACCCGTTTCAGCATATCCTTAGCCGTTTGGGTGGGAGCATTGTTGATTTCATTTTCTGCTTCAGCCAATAGTAATAAAACATCCGAATAGCGCAAGATAGGCCAGTTGATTCCTGTACCTTTGCTTTCTGTAGCCGTTACTAAGTCCATACGACACCATTTGGCAGGTTGTACGCTGAAACCGTCCACTGCATTCTGCTTGTTATCGTATAACCAACGGAAGTTGGCACATGTAGCAGCCAAACGTTGATCAGTGGGGGCAAAAGAGCAAGCGTAACTTGGAGTTAAATTGGTATAGGTGGTTCCTGAACCTTTGGAGCTGTTGACTACACTTAGACCATGACACCAGCCTATATCACCACCGGAGTTACTTACATATCCCAATTCGAACAATACATCACCGGTAGCAGGATTGCATCCATTAATTTGGTTGTCGAATATTTCCTTAAAGTTTGGATTTAATGCACGATCTTTCAGTTTGATAAGTTTAAGTGCATAAGCTCTTGCTACTTTGTAGTAATCATCGGCAGAGGAAGCTGTTGTTTCATTTCCGTTTTCATCTTTATAAGTAACGGTATATTCTTCTCCCGTTTCGTTGCAACGCGCCATTGTACCATCTGCCTGCATGGAATAGCCGGCACGGAACATTGCCAGTTTGGCTATAAAACCCAATGCGAATTCGCGGTTCATATATTCCACACCGATTTCGCTGCTCCATTGCATATCTTCTTCAATATTGATTAAGTCTTGAATGCAGTGTGTGTAGATGATGTTCTTGTCTGTACGTGGGTCGTTGTGCATGTCGTCCTTTGTTGAGGGAGTTGTAGCAAAAGGAACATCTCCCCAAAAGTTGCATAGCATCCAATACCAATATGCGCGAAGACAGTAGGCTTCTCCAAGCAATTGCTTCATGTCCTTGTCTCCTTCGGCATAACGTTCGCTTTCTTCGATACCTTTGATGCATTGATTGGCGAAGTCGATGGCTTTGTAGGTGTTATCCCAGCAGTTCAATATATCACTGAAGTATTTCATATTTAGACACCATACACCGCGGCGGTCTGTATTTTCTCTTTGGGCTTTGTTGACGAAGCCTACTTCTACATCAGTGTTTTGCATCCAGTTTGTGCCCATACGTGAAGAGTATGTATCTTCACAGAAATATGAGTAAACATGGGATACCATTTTGCGTGCATCCGTTGGATTGGAGCATACGTATGACAGACCGTCTGTGGACAGAGAGTCTGTGTCAAGCATATCGTCACAAGAGGATGTGAGGAATAATCCACAGATTAAAGTTGCTATGTATATAAATTTTTTCTTCATGGTTCTTCAAATATTATTAATTAGAATGTAATGTTGACACCTGCAGTCCAGGAGAATGATTTAGGATATGCGGAGAAGTCAGCTCCCGGTGTCACACCGCTTGTTTTACTGTTACGGATGGCAGAGTTCACTTCAGGATCATAGCCATCATAGCCTGTCAGGCAGAATAAGTTATTGAGTGTACAGTATAAACGGAATTGGTTGCAAGCGAATTTCTTGGTCCAATCTTTGGGTAATGTAAAACCTACTGTTAAGTTCTGTAAGCGCAAGAATGATCCGTCTTCTACTGCCCATGAAGTTGGTACGGGATTATTGTCCGACATGGTTGCGGCAGACCAGTAAGAGGCATTGGCATTCATAGCTTTCAGTGTCTCATAATCAGTGATGATGGTACCGTTTGACTGGTCCAGATAGGTCCATGCTTTACCACCCAATGTAACAGGAGCCATCTCTGCACGAAGATTGGCGTAAGAATTGCGGTAAGATTGGGAAGATACCATTTTGTCCATATTATAGACATCATTGCCTACTACAAAATTGAAATTGGCAGAAATGTCGAACCATTTATAGTTACCGCTTAATCCAAAACCACCGGTAAACTTGGGCTGAGTACGTCCGATAATTACACGGTCACCTTTTTCGGTGATTTTGTGGTCGCCGTCCTGATCTTTCAGTTTCATTGCTCCTGGGCGGAGGCCACCATAGGAACTTGCTGTTGTATAGGTGTTGTCTGTAACGCCTTCTTTCAGTATATAGTTGCCTGATTTGTCGAATTGGAATTGCGTCTTACCGTTCTCGTCTGTATAAGTAACGAAGTCATCAACACCATATACGCCATCATAAACGTAGCCCCATACAATACCTAAAGGTTCCCCTACAATAACACGGTAGTCATCACGCCCACGCATATCTGAAGAGAATGCACCAGAATTGTACGACATAGATGATATACCATTTGCTAATTTGTCAACCTTGTTTTTGTTGAAACCGATATTGAAATTGAAATTCAGAGAATAATCTTTCTTTTGAAGGATTGCTGCATTCAGAGTCAGTTCGACACCGCGATTTGAGGTTTGACCGATGTTCTGTTGCATAGTTTTGTATCCGATAGCAGTGATACTCTGCTCAATTAAAAGGTCTTTTACTGTATTCCAATAATAATCAATGTTACCTGTGAGTCTTTCATTGAAGAAACCGAAGTCTAAACCGATATTTCGGGTGATTGTTGTCTCCCATTTCAAATCTGGGTTGGCAAGTTGTTCATTATTCAATGTATAGTGAGGATTCTGTTCTCCGCCTGCTCCATAGTATTTACCGCTTGAATAGGCTTTATAACTAGTTTCATACAATGAATTGCCGATACGGTTGTTGCCGGCTGTACCATAAGATAAACGTAATTTCAGGTTGGACATGAACTCTTTTACAGGTTCCATAAAAGGCTCTTCTATTATGCGCCATGCAAAAGCTGCGGCAGGGAAGTATCCCCAACGATTTCCTTTTGTGAATTTGGAAGAACCATCGGCACGGATAGTGAAAGTTAACAAATATCTATCCATTAAGCTATAGTTGGCACGTCCGAAAAATGATATTGTTCTGTCTTCTTGACCCAGCTGTGAAGAAATTGTACGTGAACCCGTTGCACCGGAATTAGCTGCCATGCTGGCAAACATTTTTTCCGGAGTAATGTCTTCTTGGAAGAATTTGCCAATCATTTCATTGCTTTCGCTGTTGCTTGCCACATATTCTTGACCTATCATGATATTTACATCATGGATTTTGTTGAATTTCTGTTTCCAGGTTAATGTGTGTGCAGCACGCAGTTTCCATGAATCTTTCTTTGTCCATTCACCCATAGGAAGTCCTTGTCCGTCTTGAACAGCCTTACTGCTTCTTGGACCATACCAATCTTTTTGCTGGAAGAACGTATAATCATAGCCGCCTTCTGCACGATATGTAAAGTGTTTGGTGATATCCCAATTGATAGCTGCATTGAAATTATAACGACGTTCATTTTTTCTTCTCCAGTAATCGTTTACTTGATCTTTCAGACTACGGGTTGTGTTGATGTATTCTTCATATTCTTCTTCGGGAAGTGTACTTGGATCAAAATCGAATTGGTCATATAAACCGTTTACCGGAGCTTTCATTAGGGCATCATAAGAGCGGATTTTGTATGAACCACCACCTGTACCTACACCTTGGGTTTCGGTATCGGCCAAACGTGCACCGAAGTCCAGATTTAAGTTTTTATATAACTCATGTTTCAGTTTGAAGTTCATGTTGTAACGTCTGTATCCGTTGTTTTCCATTAAACTATTATCATTAGCATAAGTTCCGCTTAAAGTGAATTTGGTCTTTTCACTACCTCCGGTGATGCTGATATTGTGTGATTGGGATAAGTCGCTATTATCAAACATCTCTTCTTGCCAATTATGACCTTGCTGATATTTATATAAATCTAAGTCGCCGTATGCACCGTAACGTTCTTCGAAACCTCTGATAGCAGATGCTCCTCTAAGGGCTTGACGCTCATAATTATACATTACGAATTGATAAGGATCCATTACATCTAAAGTCTTACGGATTGTTTTTCCTTGTACATATCCGTTATAGCTGACGGTAGTCTTTCCGCCCTTGGCTCCTTTGGTAGTAATCAGTATTACACCGTTAGCACCTTGCGAACCGTATATAGCAGTAGAAGCCGCATCTTTTAATACGGTAATGTCTTCGATGTCGGTAGGAGCAATGTCACTGATACTTGATACAGGGAAGCCGTCTACGATATAAAGAGGAGAACTGTCTCCTGTGATAGAACCGCCACCACGAACTTTAATAATCATTTCCGCATCGGGAGAACCGTCGGTTGTTGTGATTTGTACACCTGCTAACTTTCCGGTTAATGCTTCTGCTGCATTGGTTACAGGGACTTTGGCCAAGTCTGAACCTTTGACTGTACTGACAGCACCTGTTAAATCCTTCTTTTTGGCTGTACCGTAACCGATAACCACCACTTCATCCAAGGCTTGTGCATCATCTTCTAAAACAACGTTGATTTGTTTTTTCCCTTTTAGAGCAACCTCTTGTGTTTTCATTCCTACATAGGAGATAATCAAAGTTGTATTGTTAGGAACGCTGAGAGTGAAATTACCGTCAATATCGGTAATTGTACCATTACCGGTATTTCCTTTCTGGACTACAGAAGCACCGATAACGGTTTCTCCTGTCTTGTCTTTCACAGTACCTTTTACGGTTACATTCTGCGCCGATATACTAAACGATATCATCGTTACTAATAGGCATAGTAACGTTATGCGCATGTTTTTCATTTTAGACATTCTTTGCATGTTTTTTATTTAAAAAGTGATTTTCTTCTTTAGTGTGTTCATACACACTGTTAATTCATCGATGCAAATGTAGATTAATGTAAAAAATGCTGTGTGGAATATTTGTTTTTAGGTTTGCATTTTTTGTTTTCTATGATGTATGTTGGAGTTGAAACTTTACAAAATAAGTTGTACGGTAAGAAATTGTAGCTCCTAAAATAAGTGAGATGTATTATTTCCCAGTTTTAAGTAATTAGTATAAAAGTAGGATTTGGAAATCAATAAATGCACATAGAGATGATCTGTAGGGTATATATTTGTAATCTATAAAAAGTGTATAATTTAATGCTATCTAAAATGAACAAAAACGAATGGGGATTATTATTGGGGCTCCTTTTTGTGTGGGGATGCGATTCTGAGTCGGCTGGAAAGGAAACTACAGAATTGCTGACAGGTAAAATCGAAAATGTAGTTGAGCCCACTACTGCGATTTCTACAGATGGTAAGGATGCAGCTCTAGTTGTTTTTACAGCTAATAAGGCTTGGAATGTAAGAACTGAGAAAACCTGGTGCAAAGCGACACCAGCATCTGGAAAGGAAGGGGAAAGCATAACTGTTGCCATTACTGCTGAAGCAAATAACAGCTATGATGAACGTAACTCTAATATTACTATTACTTGTGGAGATGCAGTAAAACATGTAACTGTAGCACAAAAGCAAAAAGATGCAATTTTGTTAACGTCTAATAAAGTGGAGGCGAAACAGGAAGGAGAAGAAATAAAAGTAGAAGTAAGGTCCAATGTGGATTTTACAAGTGAAATAAGCGAGAAAGATAAGAGCTGGCTAAAACCTATAGCTCAAACACGCGGTCTTTCTGCTTCGGTTTTGAAATTTGCAGTTTTGGAAAATAAGTCTGATAATAAACGTGAGGGGACTATAACTTTTAGGAGCGGTAATCTATCTGAAGTGGTGAGCATTTATCAGTCGGGAATAACACCTTCTATTGTAATAAGTGAAACTAATTATAAGATACCAGCTGCAGGACAGGATATCACAATAGAATTACAAAGTAATGTGAAATATTCGATCTGTATGCCTGAGGTTGATTGGATTAAAGAAAAAACGGAAACAAAGAGCATGTCTTCCTACACTCATCATTTTACTGTTAGTCCGAATGATAGGAATAATTCTCGTAAAGCAGAAATTATAATTACAGATAATAATGGAATTTCTGAGAGTGTACGGATAATACAATATGGTTTAAACCCTATGATAGAACCGGTGGAATTTGCAGCCTTTCCTGGTGCTGAAGGTCATGGAAGAAATACGGTAGGAGGTCGTGGAGGTAAAGTTTATCATGTAACAAGTCTGGAAGATGATGGTACGAAAGGTACACTGCGTTGGGCATTAGAGCAGAATGGACCTAAGACTATAGTTTTTGATGTAGCTGGTACTATTCATTTGAAGTCTGATATTAGAACTCAAAAAGATTATTTGACAATTGCCGGGCAAACTTCTCCTGGTGGCATCTGTATTGCTGATTATCAATTTTGGATAAACTCGAATGATGTTATTATTCGTTTCTTGCGTTTCCGACCGGGAGATATGAGTGGGGGAGAACCTGACGGGTTAGGAGGTATGGATAAGAAAAATATCATAATAGACCATTGTTCTACAAGTTGGAGTGTGGATGAATGCCTATCTGTATATGGTATGGAAAACTCTACAGTACAATGGTGTCTTGCAGGATTGGCATTACATAATTCTACTCACGGAAAAGGTTCGCATGGATATGGTGGAAACTGGGGTGGAAATCATGCTTCTTATCATCATAATATGATAGCGCATTGCAAGAGCCGTGTACCTCGTCTTGGCCCACGTCATACTACACAAGAGAATGAATATGTTGATATTCGTAATAATGTCTTTTATAATTGGTCTGGCGAAGGATGTTATGGTGGCGAGAATCAGAATATTAATATTGTAAATAATTTTTACAAACCGGGACCGGCTACTAATTCTAAAGCAACTAGTAAACGGACACGTTACCGCATTGCTAAGATTGGAGTGCGTACTGAAGAATATTGCAAAGATGATGATGGAAATTGGAATCAATGGAAACCTTCTTTCCATAAGTGGGGAACATTTTACATTAATGGAAATAAGGTAGAAGGTTGTGCTGAGGTTACTGCAGATAATTGGTTAAAAGGGGTTTATGAACAACAGGACAATGATGAAAAAGTAGATAATCTTTGGACGGATGAAGTAAAAATTCAGATCAAAAAAACAGCTCCGGTAGTGGCAACGAACAATGTGACAACGCATTCAGCGGATGATGCGTATGAAAAGGTGTTGGAGTATGTAGGTGCTTGTAATTATCGTGATGCTGTAGATCTTCTGATTTTAGGAGATGTAAAAAATGGATTAGCAAGTTGTTCTGCTTCCAGTAATAGTGCAGGGATTGGTTATATAAATACTCCTAAAGATATTCTTATGGCTTTGCCAGAGCTAAAAGATGATCCATATCCTGTTTTGAAAATAGATACTTCTATTGATATGACAGATACGGATGGTGACGGTATGACTGATGATTTTGAAATAGAGTTTGGCTTGAATCCTGCTGATGCGGATGATGGTAATGCTAAAACACTTGATCCGGATGGGAATTATACGAATTTAGAGATGTATTTACATATTCTTGTAAAAGATATAATGAAAAAACAGATAGAAGGCGGAACAAAATAAAGAATTTTTATAATAGTTGAGAATAACGGGACTATACCTCTTTTGAAAGAAGATAGTCCCGTTTTTTGGGTCTATGACCGAGAAAGGCATTTGTTGAATGTCCTTTCTTATCTATTCAGACATATTATTTTGAAAAGAATCTGAGCCTATTTATGAGATAGCATCAATAAAGACTTGGAATTTTAAATGTATATGTAAACTTACATTATGGTAAACTAATCGGTAGGGAGAAACGTATACCTTTCTCCGGCTTTAGTCTTGATGTCATAAATATACGATTGCTGCTTTTGAGATACTGATAACGGTGCATTAGCTGCAACCAACGGCTTCCGTATCGGTTGGGATAGCAACAGCGGATTATTGCATGACTCTTCTGTCGCCGGCGTCAGCTTTTCTCCATTCAGATATAAAGGGGAGGCGGTACGTATGCGTAAGGTTCCGCCGATGGTGGAAGCTATGGTAACTGTTTGCACTTTTCCTTTTTCCCATTTCATCTCTTCCAGCAGGAAACCGCCGCGACAGCGAATTCCTTTTATAGTGCCATGTTCCCACACATCGGGCAATGCAGGCAGGAGATGAATGGCACCGTCATGGCTTTGTACAAGCATTTCGGCTATGCCGGCCGTGCAGCCGAAATTGCCATCTATCTGGAAAGGTGGATGGGCATCGAACAGATTAGGATAGGTCCCCCCGTTTTGTCCGCGTTCATCGGTGGTAGGGTGGAGTTGTTCGGTAATCAGTTTATAGGCGTGATTACCGTCGAGCAGCCGTGCCCATAGACAGACTTTCCATCCCATAGACCAACCGGTGGAGTGGTCTCCACGGGCAATCAGCGATTTCTTGGCCGCTTCAAAAAGAACGGGAGAATTATAGGCGCTGATTTGACGGCCGGGATATAGTCCCCATAGGTGGGAAACATGACGGTGGTGATCCTGAGGATTGTCCCAGTCTTCCATCCATTCTTGCAACTGTCCCCAGCGTCCTACCTGCATGGGTGCCAAATGCTTGGCCATAGTTTGCAGGCTGTCTGTGAAGGATTTATGCTCATTCATTAAGGTGGCGGCTTGAATGGTATTGTGGAAGAGGTCGTAAACCATTTGATTATCCATCGTAGCACCGGCAACAATTACAAAATCGCGTTTGCCGTTAACAGACGGACTGTTTTCCGGTGAATAGGAAGGAGCTACTACCAGCCAGTTGTTTTGGGGTTCGCGTACTAAGAAGTCCAGATAAAATTCGCAGGCGCCGCGCATAATCGGATAAACCTCTGCTAAATAGTTCTTATCGCCGGAGAACAGATACCGATCCCATAAGTGCTGGCAGAACCAGGCGTTACAAGTGGGCCAAACACCATATTTAGGACCGTCTACGGCGCCTGTACTGCGCCATATATCGGTGTTGTGATGCAACGTCCAGCCACGGCAGCCGTACATGGCGGCACTCTCGCGACCTTGTATGGCTACTTCTTTTACCAATTGCAGAAACGGCTCGTGCATTTCGGGCAAGGCAGTGGTTTCTGCCGGCCAATAATTCATTTCTACGTTAATGTCGGTGGTGTACTTCCCGTCCCAGGGAGCGCGCAACTGATAGTTCCAGATGCCTTGCAGGTTGGCGGCTTGTCCACCCGGCTGTGAAGAACATATTAAGAGATAACGTCCGAATTGGAAGTATAGGGCAGCCATTTGCGGATCGGCAGTAGAACTGAATTCTTTTACACGCCGGTCTGTCGGTTTTTTGATTTGGGAATTGCTGCCCAAGTCGAGGGAAACGCGGTTAAAGTATTTTTGATAGGCGGCAATGTGGGCTTCTTTTCTTTTTGTGTAGTTCTTGCCGGCCTGCTTCATGTATTGCCGTGCGGTTTTAAGTGCATCTCCCGATACGTCTTTGTAGTTTATGAAGTTTGTGCCGATGGATACGTACAGAACAACGCTATTGGCATTCTTGACTTGCAAAGTACTGTCGGAGGTTGCTTTTAGCGTACCGCCGTTATTCTCAATCCGGGTAAGTGCGGTGAATCGAACCTTTCCTTCAATGCCTTCGTGGTCGTTGGCCTTTCCGTTGAGTTGCAATTCGTTGCGGGAAGAGATGCGGCGCTCTGTGTTTTCGGTATAAGGAGTGGTGTAATGCGCAGTGAAAGAAATGCTTCCTTTTTTCGAGGCTGTTAGTCTGATAACTAATAACCGGTCGGGAAATGAGGTGAATGTTTCCCGTACGTAAGTAATGCCATTGGCTGTGAAACGGGTGGTGGCTATTGCCCTTTCAATATCCAGATCCCGGTAATAGTCATCGTATTTACTGATTCCTTCAAAATCGAGATGCAGTGTGCCGACCGTTTGATACGGCATTCCATTGGCGGATTGTGAACAGATGGCAGGGCCGCATAACTCTTGCGCTTCTTTATTTTTCCCTTCGAATATCAGTTGGCGTATGCGGGACAACGCTTCTTTTGCCTTGGGATTGGTGTTGTTGTGAGGTGAACCGCCCCAAACAGTCTCTTCATTGAGCTGGAACCGTTCGTGTATGGGGTCGCCGAAGACCATTGCTCCCAAGCTTCCGTTGCCTAATGGCAGAGCTTCTACCCATTGTCTGGCAGGGCTGTCGTACCATAGTTTCAGGACGGTATCATTTTGTGCCGTGACCTTACCGCCGATACAGCAAAAGGTAAGGATTAGCATGAACCATTTTTTGATCATAGCTTGTCAGTTTATCCGTTTTAAGATTTCTTCCGCTTTGTCTGCGATATAATCGGGGTGAAACTCCTCTAACTCTGTCCGTGGGCGGAACCCCCAGGTTACTCCGCAAGACGTTACCCCGGCATTGATTGCCGTCTGCATATCCACGCCGGAATCTCCTACATAAAGCACATCTTTTCTATCTGTTTTGGCAATGGATAGAATATCGTCTACAATGGTAGGGTCGGGTTTCACGTTTACTCCTTCCCGTTGGCCGAATACGGCGACAAAGTTTATTTTCGGGAAATAGTGAGCTATCAGTTTTTGGGTTGCTGCTTGGTATTTATTGGATGCAACCGCTATTTGCAGTCCCAGCGACTGTAATTGTTCCAGCAGTTCGGGTATGCCGGGATAGGGACGGCTCTTGTCGGCATTGTGTACATCGTAGTAAGGAATGAATTCCTTACGGACACGGAGCACATTTTCCTCGCTCTTCTCTCCTTCGGGAAGGGCTCGCTCAAATAGTTTGTTGATTCCGTTACCCACCATGAAGTTATAGGCTGATTCCTCGTGTGTGGGGTAACCAAGTACGCTCAATGCATGGTTGGTGCTTTGCGCCAAATCGGCAATGGTATTTAATAATGTACCGTCTAAGTCGAATATAACAAGTTTCTTCATTGTTTTCTCTTTTTTATTTTGGGAACAAAGATATAACAATTTGCAGGGGTTATATAAAAACTCACCATAGATAACGCGGATTAATACCGATTTTAAGATAGATACCTGATAAACCGGAAATCAATGTTATCTATGGTGAGGCAGTATTTCCATGAAGCCTGTTATCTGGTAATTCTGAACCAGTCTACATCTGTCCAGCCGCCGTCGTTGGTAACGATAGCCGGGCGGGTACAGAACATGCCAACTTTGGCACCGATCCACTTGCCTTCTTTTACTTGGAACGGTTTGCCCAATGGCTGGAATTTCTTTCCGTTGAGGCTGTAACTGAAGTGGCACATTACCAACAGGTCGTGTCCGCCTTCGCTCTTGGAAATCTTTTTTCCGTCAGAGGTGAACTTGGCACGCAGGTAAATCGTATTATCCTTTAAATCGACTGTTCCGTTTACGGTTTCGGAAGAGGATTCCAGGTGGCGTTGATGCGCTTTTCGAGCTCCGGAGTGAGTTTGCCTTGCTCGTTGATGGTACTGAGGATGGTTTCCTTCCGTCTGGCTATGTCGCACAACTTGTCATGTTGCTCCTTGATGTTCTCTATCTGTACTTCGTTCAGTCCGCCGGTAGCTTCCTTACGGTAACGGCTGATGAAAGGGATGGTGGCACCTTCGCCCAACAAGTGGAGGGTACTGCTGATTTGTCTTTCCGGAATTCCCAGTAATCCGGAAATCATTTGATGAAATAGTTCCATAAACAATTTTTTTGTGAATGAATGAGCGACAAAAATACACATAAATCTGTTATAGCCGACAAGTTTTAGTATATTTGCAAGCTAAAATGAGATAGTAACACTTCAAAACTTACAAGTATGATGAGATATATAGGATGCCTGTTTATCTGTTTACTATGGCTTTTCCGGGCCACAGCGTTATTTGCTGTCTCTAACGATCAGAAACCCATCCTGATTATCTGCTCCTACAATCCCGCCGCTCATCAAACTTCGGTCACTATCTCCGACTATATGGAAGAATATAGCAAATTGGGAGGGAAACGCGATATTATCATTGAAAACATGAACTGCAAAAGTTTCTCCGAAGCCCCGCTTTGGAGCGGTATGATGACGCAGATTCTTTCTAAATATCAAGGGGAGAAGCATCCGGCGCAGATTATTCTGTTGGGACAGGAAGCATGGGCGGCGTATCTGTCGCAACGGGATTCGATACAGGTGAAGGTGCCGGTGATGTGTAGTCTCGTCAGCAGTAACATCGTCATACTGCCCGAGGATACGGTTGCCGGACTGGACACATGGATGCCGGAATCGGTCGATCTCTTTACCGACCACATGAATATACCGGAATTGAAGTCGGGATTTATCAATCAGTACAATATAGAAGATAACGTCCGGATGATCAAGGTGTTTTATCCGAAGACGGAACACATCGCTTTTATTTCGGACAATACTTACGGCGGCGTCACCATGCAGGCACTGGTGCGGAAGGAAATGAAGAAGTTTCCCGAAATCGACCTGATCTTGATGGACGGCCGGCGGCATACTATCTATACGATTGTAGAAGAATTGCGTCATTTACCGGAGAATACGGTGATCATGGTAGGCACGTGGCGTGTGGATATGAACGAAGGTTATTTCATGCGGAATGCTACTTATGCCATGATGGAGGTTACTCCGACCATTCCGACTTTTACTCCCTCATCGGTGAGTCTGGGGTATTGGGCGATCGGCGGAGTGCTGCCCGATTACCGGAAACTGGGAAAGGACATGGCATTGGCATCTGTACAGATTGATCAATATCCGGCGGATGAACAGCAGCACCTTTCCGTGATTGGCAGCAAGGCCGTACTGGACAGCCGGAAGGTGAAGGAGTGGGGACTGGACCCGGATATCCTTCCTTTTGATGTGGAGATTATTAATCAGACTGTATCATTCTATCAGCAATATACTTATCAGATTTGGTCGGCGTGTGCACTGTTTCTCATCCTTGTGCTGGGTTTGTGCATCTCGCTCTTCTACTATTTCCGCACCAAACGTCTGAAGGACGATCTGCTGAAGTCGGAAAAAGACCTGCGGGTGGCTAAGGACCGTGCAGAAGAATCGAACCGCCTGAAAAGTGCTTTCCTCGCCAATATGAGCCATGAGATACGTACGCCTTTAAACTCCATTGTAGGTTTCTCGGATGTGCTCGCTGTGGGTGGCAATACGGAAGAAGAACAGCAGACCTATTATCAGATTATCAAGACAAATTCGGATTTGTTGCTTCGCCTGATCAATGATATCTTGGATGTTTCTCGTCTGGAGGCAGATAGGGTTACGTTTACAATTGAGAAGTGTGATGTAGTACCACTGTGCCAGCAAGTATTAGCTTCCGTCAGTCAGGCTCGTAAGTCGGAAAATAAGTATATTTTTGAATGTGATCGTGAGAGTGTGGATTTGCGGACGGATACCCAGCGTTTGCAACAGGTTATTATAAACTTACTCTCCAATGCCGATAAGTTCACCAGAAACGGTAAGATCACATTAAAGCTGGAAGTAGATGATGAGAAGAGAGTAGCTACTTTTTCTGTATCAGATACCGGTACAGGTATTCCGTTGGAAAAACAGAAACTGGTATTTGAACGGTTTGAGAAACTGAATGAGTATGTGCAAGGCACAGGATTGGGCTTATCTATCTGTAAACTGACTGTAGAGAAGTGGGGAGGAGAGATCTGGGTAGATCCCGGATATACAGATGGAGCAAGATTCGTATTTACGCATCCATTTGAGATAGAAC
>OGYW01002004.1_pt1 | contig 16503 bp, 17 predicted proteins | sample 1576621 | NCBI WGS metagenome assembly OGYW01 (sample SAMEA3541528, study PRJEB24748) | human gut metagenome | biome: human gut; feature: human-associated habitat; material: faeces | place: China | collected 2012 | reverse complement strand
AGAGAGTATTCTTTCAATGGCTTTTTTTGTTGGCAGTCAACTTCAGGCAAGTGCAAATAAATAATGATATCAATGGCATGCGCTATTATTTTATTTCGTATCTTTGTCCTGAAGATTGTTTTTAACGTCGACGCAATATGAACAAAAAACTGAAACTCGCACTTGCGACCCTGCTGGGATTCTCGGCAGCCTGTTCCACGGTCAGGAATGCGCCCGCCAAGGGCGAGGGCGAACAGCGACAGGAAGCCGGAGCGCCCGAAGTCAGGGATTCGGTTGCGCCCCCGCGCGTGATGGTGATGTACGGGGTTCGCCCTCCCGGACAGAAAACGATCGGCGTGCCTCTCAAGGAGTCGGCGGTCGGCCCTGCCGAAGACGAGCAGCTCGACCCCGTAGCCGAGAAACCCGCCGACGACACGCCCTATATGGACACGAAGGGCAAGAAGGCTCCCGAAGGGGGGAAGTAACCCATGTCCCGTCGCCGCCTGGGGCTGCGCAAGCGTCTGGCCCTCAATATTTTTTCCGACCTTTACTCCTCGGCCGTCGCCGAGCACAGGCTCGATACGCTCTTCTGGGAATGTACGTTGCGCTGCAACCTCTCGTGCCGCCACTGCGGCAGCGATTGCCGCGTGGATCCCGGTGTGCGGGACATGCCGCTCGAAGATTTCCTGAAGGTGCTCGATGAGGAGGTCACGCCCCATGTCGACCCTGCGCAGGTGCTCGTCATCTTTTCGGGCGGCGAGGTGCTGGTGCGTCCCGACCTCGAACGCGCCGGAGCGGAGGTCACCCGCCGCGGCTATGCGTGGGGCATGGTGACCAACGGGCTGGGGCTGACCGAATCCCGCTTCCGCAGCCTGCTCGATGCGGGGCTGCGTACGGTCTCGGTGAGCCTCGACGGCTTCGAACGGGAGCACAACTATATCCGCTGTAACCCCCGCAGTTACGAACGGGCGCTCGGTGCCCTGCGCATGATCGTCCGCGAGCCGTCGCTCGCCTACGACGTGGTGACCTGCGTCTCGGGGGCGATGGTGCCCAGGCTCGGCGAATTTTGCGAAATGCTCGTCGCCGAGGGTGTGAAGCACTGGCGGCTCTTCTCGATCTTCCCCATGGGACGCGCCAAGGACGATCCGACGCTGCGCATGACCGACGAACAGTTCCGCACGATGCTCGAATTTATCCGGCAGACCCGCCGTGAGGGGCGCATCGACGTCAGCTATGCCTGCGAAGGCTTCCTCGGCGGGTATGAAACCGAGGTGCGCGACCATTTCTACCAGTGCGCCGCGGGCGTTTCCGTCGCCTCGATCCGCGTCGACGGCGCCATTTCGGGCTGCACGTCGATCCGTGCCAATTTCAACCAGGGCAATATCTACCGCGACAAATTCTGGGACGTGTGGCAAAACCGCTTCGAACCCTTCCGCAACCGCGAGTGGGCGCGGCGCGGCGAATGCGCCTCCTGCAAGATGTTCCGCTATTGCCTCGGCGGCGGTATGCACCTGCACGGCGACGACGGCGGGTTGCTCTATTGCCACTATCACCGGCTTTGACGCATATCCCTTCCTGAAAAAGGGGCCGCCGTCCGTCGGCGGCTGTTTTTTCCTCGGTTGTCCCTTTCCTTGTCGGCTCTTACCTCGGCGGTTCCGATCTCAGTTGTTCCGATCTCGACTGCTCTTCCTCGGATGCCCTTCCCTTGTCGGCTCTTCCTCGGGGCTCGGCAGTTCTTTCCTTGTCGGCTCCGATCTTAGCTATTCCGATCTCGACGGCTCATCCTCGGATGTTCTTTCCTCGGCGGCTTTTACCCACGGCATTGCCGGGGCACCTGTGCCCGTGCCCGTTTATTCGGGCAGAAGCCCGTCCAATGCGAGCCCCTCGTCAAACAGCCTCGTCTTGTAATCGACCCCCAGCTTGTCGAGCAGCCGGACGATATTGAACCCTGTGGCATACATATACTGGGATATGTCCGTCCGGTAGAGCCAGTCGTTCGCGTCAAGGTCGTAGCCGCCCGGACAGGCATGGAACTCGATGTAACGCGCCGTGCCCTCCATCGTTTCGTAAACCCGTTCCGCTCCGACTGCTTCCGGGGCCAGTTCGCGCCGCATTCTTGCATGGCGCTCCGCGCGCAGTTTCCGGAACCCGTCGATGTCCCTGCGGATAATCTCTGCATCGGTTTGCCTGAGTGCATCCAGCAGGAATGCGTTTTCCCGGTCTACGGATTCTTTGTACCAGCCGTATCTTTGATAGTGTCCTACCAGCTCCGACGAAGGGATGAGGCCCGCTCCCGAAGCTTCGAATTGCGCGAGATACGCCGGATGCCGGAATTGGAACCCGTGGAAATATTCGTGCAGCACCATCGTCCGCCATATGGCGACCTCTTCCGTGCCGGGTATGCAGCGGGCCGTAATCTCGGGCGAACTGCACAGCAGGTATGCCGAACGGTAGTCGTATGCCGAACCGGCATCGGCCGGGTCTAAGGAAATCGTTCCCTGCATGTGGAATTCGAGCGAGTCGATCGTGGGCGTCGTATAGATTTTCAACTCACCGTCCCTGTAACGCAGCGTTGCCGGATATTGCGCCAGAAACCGCGCTTCGGGATTTACGGCATAGCAAAGCGAGTCGGTGAAGTAGACCAGCGGCACTTCGAATTGCGGATCGTCGAATCCCGGCCAGACGGCTGCGGCAACCTGGGCTTTCAGCTCCAGCACCTCGCAAATTCGTGTCACGGCGATCCGGTCTTGGGCGGTCATCGGTATTTCACAACCGGATAGCGCGGTGCCGAACAGCAGGCAAAAACAGATATGGAGTAGTTTCATCGTGGGGTAGGTTAGGATCAATACGAAAAAAGAGGATATCGAATATCCTCTTTTTTCTTGTCGGGGAGACTGGATTCGAACCAGCGACCTCCAACTCCCGAAGCTGGCGCGCTAACCGGACTGCGCTACACCCCGAACATTTGGGGCTCTTATCGTTTTAAGAGCGCACAAAGATAAGTCGAAAATCCGAAAAGTCAAAATAATTTCTGCAAAAAACGCCTTCCCGGTTATATTTCGGCTGCCGCCTCTTCTGTCAGCGCTTGCAGTACCCCTTCTGTTGCCTTTCTCTGTTGCCCCTTCCATCATCCCTTTCGGCACCTTTCTAATCGTCCTTTCCGTCGTCCCTTCCATTGTCTCTCCCTGTTTCCCCGTTCCGTCTCCCGCCTGCAAGCCCCGTGCTTTCGAACTGCTGCTGCCGGGTGGCTGCGATACATGGTCGCGGACGGTCTGCGGGGCGGACAGTTTCCGCAGTTCACTATACCCGCCGCTGCACATCGGTTTACACAAATAGTCGAAAAACGTGTTAACCGAGCAAAAACCGGCAAAATAGGATGCTTTGTGGCAAAACACAAAAAAGCCTTCCAGAGCTGTCTGAAAGGCTTTTTTCTCGTGTCGGGGTAGCGGGATTCGAACCCACGACCCCCTGCTCCCAAAGCAGGTGCGCTAACCGGACTGCGCTACACCCCGTCGTTCCCGACCTTGACCCCGTGATTGGCCTTGTGCAACCCCGCGAGGCTGTTGTGTGTCAATCCCGGGCATTCCGGCCGGGGGAACCATCCGGGTTCCGGGTTGCAAAGATAACCGCTTTTTTTCGTTCCGGCAAACTTTTGCCCCGAAATCCGCCCTTCCCGGCCGTGTGCCGGATTCCTGTTGGGCGGGGCTGTCTGTTTGCTTGCCGGACGTTTTTTGCAGTCCTGTTTTTCGGAAACAGGCGGCTTTCCCGGATATAACTTTGCCGCGATCCGTATGCGTTGCCTTTCGGCAGGAGCCCTGTGGCCTCCGTATTTGCCCGGTTGCGGCCCTGTCTCCGGGCATTCCGGACGGCGCTGCTATTTCGTTGCGGTTATCTCTTCCAACAGGTGTCCGAAATCCTCACCCGGTGCGGGCTTGTACACCGCGAAGCCCAGCGCCTGTGCCGCGTCCACATTCTTCTGCCCGTCGTCGATGAAGAGTGTTTGCGCGGGGACGATGCCGCTGTCGGCGATCACCTTGCGGAAGATCGCTTCCGAGGGTTTCAGCTCGCGCAGTTCGTAGGAGAGGTATACCTTGTCGAAATAGTCGTCCATCGTGTGCCCGTCGGCCGTGAATTCGCCGCGGATGACCTCCATCGACGCCGGGTTGTTGTTCGACAACACGTAGGTGCGGATCCCCGCCCCGCGCAGCCGTTCCACCTGGCGCAGTTTCCAGACCGGAACCCCCGCCAGGAACGCGCCGTATGCCCCTGCGATCTGGGCGTCGGTGACGTCGTACCGCCCGTCGAGCTTCCGCATCGCGTCGCATGCCTCGTGGAACGACAGGTCGCCCCGTTCCAGCCGTCCGATCATCTCGGCGGGATAGCAGGGGTTTATCAGGTCGGCGACCCGGTTCATGCCGAGCTGCCTGAATGCCGCTGTGCAGCGGTCTATGTCGAGGTCTACGAGGACGCCCCCGAGGTCGAAAATTACATTTTTAATATTTTTCATAGTCATCTATATGTCTTGTCCGTGCGCCGCGTCCCCGGAGTGTGGCTCCGCCGTACTGCTTCCTGCCCCCGGCGGCACAGCCCGGCGCCGTGCGTGTTTTACCCGGCAGGACGGGATCCGTCCTGCGGTGGCCGGCTGCGCCGTCCCGCCTTATTTCTGGAACTTCATCGTGAAACGCCGTACCGGACGCAGCACCCACATCGGCAATACCTTGCAAAAGGGGATCCAGGCGCGGTTCCACCAGTCGGGTACGATGCAGCGGCGGCCTTTCCACAACGCCTTCAGCCCTCGGCGCGCACAACTGTCGGGGGTGATGAGCACGCCCAGTTTGCGGCCGATGCGCTGCCAGTAGGGCGTCAGCCCGTAGAGGTCTGTCGCTACGCCCGCCGGGCAAACCGCCGTGACGCGGATGCCCCGTTCGCGTACCTCCTTGGCGAAAGCCACGGAGAACGAGCGCATGTAGGCTTTCGAGGCGCTGTATAGCGCCAGCCCCGGGAACGGCATCCACAGCGAGTAGGACGACATGTTGAGGATGTGCCCCCGCACGCCGCGGCGTACCATGTCCGCGGCGAAGAGGCGGCATAGCTGCGTGACGGTCAGGTCGTGCAGCAGGATGATGCGCTCGATGCGCTCCGCCGGCGTGTCGAGGATGTCGCAGAACGAGAATATCCCGGCGTTGTTGATCACCACGTCGACCATGATCCCCTCGGCTGCCATGCGGTCGTACAACTCCTGTGCCGCCCCGACCCGCGCCAGATCTATCGCAATCACCCGCACGTCGGGCGTCACGGCCGCCGTTGCCCTGTTGCCGCACTCCTTTCCGCTGCCGACGCCTTGCTGCGCACTACCGGCTGCGAGCGCCCCGTTCCCGTCCGTTTCAGCCCCGGGTTCCCCCGTAGCTTCGGCAATCGCCGCCGCCGGTTCGCGTCCCGGCGCCCCGCTTCCGTCTGCGGATGCTGCAACTCCCAGTCCTTCCGCAACTTTCGATTTTTCGGCAACTTCCGATCCTTCCGCGGCTTCCGGCTCTTTCGCGGCTGCTTTTCGCCCGGCCGGCCGGGCATTCCGTATCTCTTCCGCCACGGCTTCGAGCGGTGCGCGGTTGTCGCCCGCGATCACCAGCCGGTAGCCCAGCGCCGCCAGCCGCAGGGCGTAGCAGCGCCCGATGCCCGACCCGGCGCCCGTCACCAGCGCCCATGCGCTGCCCGGCGCCACTGCGCCGCGTTCCATCCGGCGGCCTTGCGGCTCGGCCGCGTGTTCCCTGCACCCGGCCTTGTCTCCGAGGTTCCGGTATCCGGCTGGCGTCCCGCCTTGTGCCGCGGCCCCGGCCGTTTCGCTGTTCCGTTTACGCTTCTCCATACACTCCATGCTTACGGCAGCTTGGCCAGTTCTTCCTGTATCCTGCGTGGCAGCCCGTCGCAATGCTTGCAGCATTTCATGTCCACCGAGTACATCCGCGCGATGCAGTAGTTGCGGTGGTCGCAGCCGCTGCGTGTCGAAGCGTCGCCCTCGCGGAGCTTGTTTACGAACGCCGGGTCGTTGACCAGCGCCCGGGCCATCTGCACCAGTTCGAACCCTGCGTCCAGCGCCTTGTCGATCCCTTCGCGGCTCACCAGCCCGCCGACATATACCAGCGGGCATTTCAGCTCGGCGCGGAATTTCTTGGCGTCTTCCAGGAAATAGCACTCCTCGAAGGGAAACTGCCGGATCATGAAAGGCCCGCACCAGCGGATGAAATAGCGCAGCCACAGGGGCGAGTAGTAGCTCATCGTGTAGATCGGGATCAGCCCCCGCATCACGGCCATCGGGGCCTTGGACACGAACCCGCCCGAAAGCACGATGCCGTCCACGCCGAAGCGTTCGATCTCGCGGGCTATGGCGATGCTTTCGGGAATCTCGATGCCGCCCTTGAACCCGTCGTACATGTTGTGCTTCACCAATACGGCCGTCCCCGTTTTCGCCGCGGCCTCCATCACTTCTGTGAGGCACATCCGCATGAAGCGCATCCTGTTTTCCAAAGTCCCGCCGTACTCGTCCTTCCGGTGATTGGTGTAGGGCGAGAGGAACTGCGAGATCAGATAGCCGTGCCCGGCATGTACCTCCACCGAGTCGAACCCCGCGTCGTGCGCGGTGTGGACGGCCTTCCCGAAATCCCGTGCCACCTGCGCGATCTCGTCCTTGCGCATACCCCGCACGGGGGTGTAGGCATAGAGGTTGAACCCCGTCGATGCGCCGATCGGGATCTGCCCGGCGGTCGTCAAATGGGTCATGTTGCCGCAGTGCCCGATCTGGATGCCGGCCGCCGCGCCTTCGCGGTGTACGGCGTCGGTTATCCCGCGCAGCCCGGGCACGATCTCTGGGCGCAGCCACAACTGCTTGTCGAACGACAGCCCGCTGCGGCTCACCGCGGCGTAGGCCAGCGTGGTCATCCCCACGCCGCCGCGCGCCACCGAAACGTGGTACTCCTTGAGCTGCTCTGTGGGGCCGAAATGACGCCCCATCGACTCGAACGCCGCCGAACGTACCGTGCGGTTGCGCAGTGTCACGGGGCCTAATTTATAAGGGGTGAACAGTGATGACATTTTCCGGTAGGTTAATAGATGAAAGGTATGATCTTTTTTCGTTTCAGCGCCGTGAATTCCTTCCCGAACTCTTGTGCGTAACGCTTGTAGAGCGATGCCGCACGGGGCGCGAGGTTGGCGAACGTCCACCAGGCGAATACCGCCCCGGCCCACGACCACGAAGCTACGGCGAAGCCCGTCCATTCGAGCAGTTCGCCGAAATAGTTGGCCGACGAGACGTATCGGAACATCCCCCCGCGGGGAATGTAGTGGCGCGTGTCGCCCGGCTTGCGCAGGTGGCGGATGATATGGTCGGAATGGAGGTTTACGGCCATCCCCGCGAGGAACATCGCCCCGCCGACATAGATGTAGGGCTTTGCGAACCAGTCGGCGTAATAGCCTTCGGGCGAGACGTAGAAGATCCACCCGCCCTGCATCAGCGCGTTGAGCGTGTTGAACGCCATGCCCATCACGACGATCCCCAGCGGCATCTTCGACTCTCCGCGCAGCAGCAGCGGGAAGATGAAGGCGCGCTGCAGGTAGTGTGTCTGGAACAGCACGAAGAGCGCCAGCGGCCCGGCCTCCCATGTCCGCCCGGACATGAGCCAGAGCACGCACATTGCGACGAACACGGGCGACTCCATCATGATCCAGCCCGCCTTGTTGGGTATCGGGGGGCCGTATTTCGGGTTGAAAAGATAGCCGTATCCGGCTTCGAAAAAGTGCAGGGCGACGTAGACCCCGGCGGCCAGCACGGCCATGACGATCAGGAAGATATTGAATGTTTCTGCCATTTGTCTGCGGTTGGATAAAAACGTCGTAAAGTTACAAAACAAATCGGTATAATGAAAATCGCATCCGCCTCCCCTCCGGTTGTTTTTCTCCTTTCCGGGCACATATTTGTCTTATTGGTCGCAGCGTCTCTCCCGCCGGCCGGATTGTCCCTTTACGGCCGGTGCCCGCCCTGTGTCCGGGCTGAATGCTTTCTTCCTGTGCCCCGGCCAGTGCGGATGCCCCTCTGAGGGCCTGTGTGATTCCGCGGTCGTCCTTTGTGCCCCTCGGCTGCATCCCGATAAAAAAAGACGGCCTCCACTGCGAGTGGAAGCCGTCTGCGCGACCCTTCGCAACCCCGCAGGGCGCGAAATGCTTTGGCTGCAGGCGCCGGGGCGCCCGCTTTCCGGCATTCGTTCCGGGGTGCCGGAGCCCTCTCGTAAAAACCCCTGCCGAAGCAGGGGTGCCGGGACGGTGACCTGTGACGCTTCGGCGTCACGCCGTACGTACAGTCCGATATGGGAGTTGCCCGCTCCCGGCTGTCGGTCTGCCGTCCGGTGCCGGCGGCCCGGCATGCCCTTCCCGGACACGCCTGCGGCCGGACGGGGCATATTAGTGCGTAAAGACTTTTCCTTTCTGGTGTTCCTTGTTCTCGTACTTGATGCGCGAGGTAGTGGGGTACTCCAGCTGTTCGAATTCGGCGATGGCGTTGCGGATGTCGCCCATCAGCATGTCGGCCATGTCGCGCGACATGCCCTGGCGCACCACGATACGCATTACGACCACGTCCTCGATGTTCTTGGGCATCGTATAGGCGGGAACCATCCAGCCGCTCTGCTGCAACTTGGCCTGCAGGTCGAACAGCGTCCACTTGGCCTTCTTGTCATACTCGGGATCCATCATCCAGATGAACAGCGGGTTGACGACCTCCGTCGAGTAGTTCTTGAAGCATTTCATCGTGCCGATCTGCTGGTGGCAGTACTTGGCGATGTCCATCGAGTTCTGCTGTATCTCCTTGTATCCCTCGAATCCCAGGCGGATGAAGTTGTAGTACTGGCCGAGTATCTGCGCTGCGGGGCGCGAGAAGTTGAGGCCGACCTGCGTGATGTTGGCGCCCAGGTAGTTGACCGAGAACGACATTTCGTCGGGCAGGTATTTCTTGTCTTTCCATACCACCCATCCCAGGCCGGGATATACCAGGCCGTACTTGTGGCCCGACGTGGAGATCGACAATACCCACTTGAGGCGGAAGTCCCACTTCTTCTCGGGTTTGAGGAACGGCAGGATGAAACCGCCCGACGCTGCGTCGACGTGGATCGGGATTTCATAGCCGGTCTTGGCGTTGTACTCGTCGAGCGCCTTGTCCAGCCCCTCGATGTCGTCGTCCAGGCCCGTCCACGTGACGCCTGCGATCGGCACGATGCAGATCGTGTTCTCGTCGCACATCTCCAGCGCCTGCTTGGGGTCGAGCGTGATGTGGTCGAGCGTCAGGGGCACGGTGCGCATTTCGATCTGCCACAGCTGGCAGAACTTCTCCCATACGACCTGGAACCCGGCGCTCATCACCAGGTTCGGTTTGTCGAAGGGCTTGCCTGCGGCCTTGCGGCGCTGGCGCCAGCGGAGCCATGCGGCCACGCCGCCCAGCATACATGCTTCCGACGAACCGATGCCCAGCGCACCGGTCTTCCATTCGGCCTTCTCGGGGGTGTTCCACATGTTGGCGACGATGTTCAGGCAGCGGCCGCACATCACCGCGACACGCGGGTACTCCGTTTCGTCGATGTAGTTGATGTTGATGGCCTCGTTCATCAGCCGTGTGGCGTAATCGTCCATGTAGGTCGTTACGAACGTGGCGAGGTTCAGCCGCGGTTGTGTCTGCGGATAGGTCTCGTCCTTGACTAACTGGTAGGCGATCTCGGGAGCCGTCTTGCCCTTGGGGATGAATTCCGTGGGTGCCGGACTGCGCATTTCCTCCGAACCGAAAATGTCGGTCAGCGTGTCTTCGTTGGTGTGTCTTTGCTGATTCATGATGTAAATTTTGTTTTGGTTTACGCCCTCCAACCTTGCATGAACTGTGCCACGGAGCGGTTTCTTTCGGCCTAAACCGGGCTGCGGGGCCTCTTTTGCTTCGGCCGAAGCCGGTTGTGAAAAAAATGTCCGGAAAATTTGCAAATCCCAAAATGTTCGATATATTTGTGATATCAAAATAATATCACTAAAACTGTACGGATATGGAAAATGGAAATTTCGTTTACAAAGGCTGGAAATGCAACGGTTTCCTGGCATTGGTGCTGATCCTCGGTGGGTTGGCCTTGGGGGTTTACGCGATCGTCGCGGGCGCGCAGCGCATCGACGCCGGGCTGGCGCTCGGCGGCGGGCTGGTGGCGGCGGGCGTCGTCTGGTGCCTTTGCATGCTGATCTGCATGGCGGGATTCATGCTGCTCGAACCCAACGAGGCGCGCGTAATGGTCTTTTTCGGTAAATACAAAGGTACCTTCTACGAAACGGGCTATTGGTGGGTCAACCCCTTCATGTCGGCCAAGCAGATCTCGATCCGTGCCCGCAACCTGAACGTCGACCCGATCAAGGTCAACGACAAGACGGGCAACCCGATCCTGATCGGGCTGGTGCTGGTCTGGAAGATCAAGCGCGACGATATTTATAAGGCCGTTTTCGAGATCGACGCCCCGACTACGGCCGGGCAGACCGGCGTTTCGGCCTCGGCGCGCATGAACATCCTCGAGAACTTCGTGGGCGTGCAGAGCGACGCCGCGTTGCGCCAGGTGGCCGGTTGCTATTCCTATGATAACAATGGTGTTGCGGACGATGAGCTGACGCTCCGCTCGAACAGCGAGCAGATCAACGACCAGCTCGAACACACGCTCAACGAACGCCTGGCGATGGCCGGCATCGAGGTGGTCGAGGCCCGCATCAACTACCTGGCCTATGCGCCCGAAATCGCCGCCGTGATGCTGCGCCGCCAGCAGGCCGATGCCATCATCTCCGCCCGCGAGAAGATCGTCGAGGGTGCCGTGTCGATGGTGCACATGGCTTTGCAGCGCCTCGGCGACGAGCATATCGTCGAACTGGATGAAGAGCGCAAGGCGGCTATGGTGTCGAATTTGCTCGTAGTGCTCTGTGCCGACGAAGCCGCGCAGCCCGTGGTGAATGCCGGAACCCTGCACCATTGATTTAACTGGGGATGGCTAAAGAGAATAATAACAAGAGTTTCGTACTGCGTATCGACGCCGCGACGATGGACGCACTGGAGCTATGGGCTGCCGACGAGTTCCGCTCGATCAACGGCCAGCTCCAGTGGATCATCGCCGATGCCCTGCGCCGCAGCGGCCGCCTGAAGAAGCCGCGTGCGGCCGCCGGGGCGACCCTGCCGGCCGCGGATACGGGCGTTGCTTCGTCGGGCAGGGACTTCCCGCCGGCCCCGGCGGCCGTTTCTCCCGCGGTTGCCGCCGCTCCTCCTGCTGACGTTGCGTCCGGCGAAAGCACGCCGCCGCTGCAGGATGCCGTCCCTCCCGTTGCCGCAGCGGCAGCCGGGGAAGCCGGCCCGCTGCCTTCGCACGCCCGTATGCAGTCCGACGACCCGCAAAAAAATAAAGCCGATATAAAAAAATGAATCCGATGTTCAGGATGTGGAGATGTTATTTTTCCGGCCTGCTCGATGCCGGACGCTGGCGGATGTTTCTGCACAGCCGCATGTGGCTCGGCCTGCCCGTGGCAGCCGTTGCCGCGTTCGTCGTAATTTTCCTGCTGCGCCGTTTCGGCGAGGGTCTCCCGACTGCCGAGGCGCTTTGGAAGGGGGCTGTCTGTGCACTGGTGATTGCTTTTTGCTGGGCTTTGGGCGTGTGGGCCGCCGTCGGGCCCGAACCGTTCGATGACGACGGCGGGCAGGACGGGGAGGCCGTCGGTGACGTGGGAGCCCGTGCGGCGTGGCGGGGCAGGGTGCTCTGCTTCGTATTGCTGCTGGGGGCGTTCGCCCTGGTTTGCTCGTCCCAGATTTCGGAAATGCTGGGCGGCGAATGTTCGCTGGCCCGCGGGTTCGGGGGGATACTGCTCAAGGCGATGGCGGTTGCGGCCGTCGTTGTTCCCGTATGGCTTGATTCGGGACGCAGTAAATGGCAGGATCAATAAAAGCCGGTGCTATGTCGATCCCGATGTTTATAAAAAGGATGTTGCTATGAATCGGAAATGGATTTTTGCGGTTGTTTCGGTGCTTGCGGTTGCGCTGGCAATGTTCCCGCTCAACCTGCTGTGGGTCGGGCAGTCGCCGTTGCATGCGGCAGTGAGTTCCCTGCTGTTCGGCCTGCCTGCACTGCTCACGGCATGGACGCCCAAAGGGCGGTGTGCCGGCGGCCGGGCCGAATCCCGCAGGGCTGCCGGGAATACGGGATTCCGCACCTGCACCGGGCGCCCGGATCGCACTGTGCCTGAGGATCGCGCGGTGCTCCCGGATCATACTGTCCCTGCGGATCGCACCGAACCAGCCGGGCGAAAGTCCCTGCTGGCGAAAGTCGCGCTGGGGATCGCTTTTTTCGTGCTGGCGGCGATGCTGGCATACGATATTTCGACCGAAGGCGTTGCCGTCGGAGTTACGAATGCAGTCGGATTCGGTCTGTTGATACTGCTTGCTGCCGTTGGGCATAGATTAGGTTATCTAAAGTTATAGTTTATGAAAAAAATCGTCGTTTTTACGGGTGCGGGGGTCAGCGCCGACAGCGGTCTGGCGACCTTCCGCGATTCCGACGGGTTATGGGCTTCCTACCGGATCGAGGATGTCTGCACGCCCGAGGCGTTGGCGCATAACCGTGCCACGGTCATCGGGTTTTACAACATGCGCCGCCGCGAGATGCTCGCCGCGCAGCCCAATGCCGGGCACGAGGCCATCGCGGGGCTGGAACGGGATTTCGAGGTCGAGGTCTTGACGCAGAACGTAGACGACCTGCACGAGCGTGCCGGTTCGTCGAAAGTGACTCACCTGCACGGCGAACTGACCTGCCTGCGCTCGTCGCGCAATCCCGATCTGGTCGTCCCGATCGAGGGGTGGGAGCAGAAGCTCGACGCCACGGCGCCCGACGGGGCGCTGCTGCGTCCGCACATCGTCTTTTTCGGCGAGGCGGTGCCGATGTTCGAACGTGCCGCGCAGATTGCCCGGACGGCGGATATCATGGTGGTCGTGGGGACTTCGCTGGCGGTCTATCCCGCCGCGTCGCTGGTGCGCTACGTGCGCCCCGGAATCCCGATCTATGTCGTCGATCCCGGTAATCCCGATACGGCGGGCATCCGCAATCCGCTGACCCTGATCCGCAAACGCGCCGCCGAAGGCATGCCCGAGCTGGCCGCCCTGCTGCGGGAGCGGTATAAAGGATAACGATTCGGAATAGAACTCCGCCTGTTTTTTGCGGGTGCGGGCGCTCCGCATTCGTTGTCCGCGCACATTTGAGCGTTATGATCTATTGCAGCGCAATCGAAAAGCCCGCCCCTCGGTTAAAGGGGCGGGCCGTTCGTTTGTCTGTCGGGCCAATCAGAAGTGCATGGCGATGCCGAACGTGATGCCGAAGCGGTTAAACCGCGCTCCGCGCTTCTCGATGCCGATGAATTCGCCGGTACTGCTGTCGTAAATATTGGCTTTGCCCACGAGGTTCAGGTATTCCAGTCCTGCCGTGAAGTCGAGCCGCGTACGGCGCGTCATGGCGAGCCGGTAGCCGCCGCCCAGACTGCCCGTCAGGCCCGCCCCGTTGTCCGGGTAGAAGGTCGCGCCCGCTTCGGCATAGTTGAACCAGCGGCTGGCGCGTTTGCCGTACAATCGTTCGGCCTTGAGGTAGCCCAGAAAGGTCTTTTCCCCTTGGTCGTCATAAGAGCCGAAGCCCGTGCCTGCGCCGACATTCCAGTCGGGCGTAAGGCGCACGGTCACTTCAAACCGCAGTTCGCCGCCGCGAAGATATTCGGGCGCGCCCCACGGCGACGTGATTTTGCCGAAGTCGGATACTATTTTGTATTTTTCCGTCAGGCCGAGGCTGTAACGGTATCCGACACCGAAGCGTACGCGGGGCTCTTTGTGGTTTTTGGATTGCTGTGCCGATGCGGAGAAGGCGCAAAGCATCAGCAAAGATGCGGTCAGAAGCAGTTTTTTCATATCGGGTGAGATTAGGTTGATGACACAAACAATAAATCCGGCCGGGAGAAGTCCGGCCGGATAAGAGGCGGATCTGCAAAGCGTTTATAGGACTGGTTCCCGGGCGTTTCGGGCATTTTCTCCTCGGGGAATCGTCCTTCGTTATTTCAAATCCTTGAAATAGATGTCCAGCAGCTCCTTGGCGGCGATGAACGACGATATTTTGTCCTCCAGCACGCGCTTTTCGTACTCTGCGACGCGCGCTTCGACCGCCGGGTCGTGGTAGAACGAGTTGCGCAGCACTTCGTTGATCGACTCGTACATCCAGTATTTGTTCTGGCGGTTGCGGTTGTGGCGGAAATAGCCGTTGGCCTGGATGTGGTCGAGGAACTCCTCGACGCCTTTCCATACCTCTTCGAGCCCCGTCGCGGCCACGGCCGAGCAGGTGTATACTTTGGGCCGCCAGCCCGACTCGGGCACGGGGAACAGCCTCAGTGCCCCCTGGAACTGGGTCTTGGCCAGTTCGGCCTTGTGGATGTTCTCGCCGTCGGCCTTGGTGATGACCATGATGTCGGCCATCTCCATGATGCCGCGCTTGATGCCCTGCAACTCGTCGCCGGCACCCGAAATTTGCAACAGCATGAACATGTCGACCATCGAGTGCACGGCCGTCTCGGACTGCCCGACGCCCACCGTCTCGATGAATACCACGTCGAAGCCCGCGGCTTCGCACAGGACGATCGTCTCGCGTGTCTTGCGTGCCACGCCGCCCAGCGACCCGGCCGAAGGGGAGGGGCGGATGAAGACGTCGGGGTTGCCCGAAATGCTCTCCATGCGGGTTTTGTCGCCGAGGATCGAACCCCCGCTGCGTTCCGACGAGGGGTCGATGGCCAGCACCGCCAGTTTGTGCCGCAGCGAGGTGACCATGTTGCCGATGGCCTCGATGAAGGTCGACTTGCCTGCCCCGGGGACGCCCGTGATGCCGATGCGCACCGATTTCCCGGCGTGCGGCAGGCAGCGTTCGATGATCTCTTGCGCCTGCGCGTAATGGGCGGGGTTGTTCGACTCGACGAGTGTGATGGCCTGCGACAGGGTGGTGATGTTGCCCGCGAGGATGCCTTCGACGTATTCGTCGGTCGAAAGCCGCTTCTTCTTGCGGCGCGTGAAGTAAGGGTTTACGATAGGCTGGTCTTCAACGCCTTCGGTGACGTTGAGCGCCGTGTCGTGATGGGTATCTGCGTACTCTTTTTCGTAATGGTTTATTTTCGTGAAGGACATGGTGCTATTTACTTGATTTTTCGATCATTTCGGGTGTCAGCTGTAGCGAGTTGCCCATCCACAGCGCCCTGTTTTTGGCGTCTACCAGCACCCCGAACGGGACGTACTGCACGTTGAATGCCGAGAATATCTTGCCCCCGGTGTCCAGCGCGACGGAGATGTGCCGGGAAAGGAACGGCGAAAGCAGAGGGGATATTTTCTCCTCGTTTTCGCGCGTGACGACCACGACGCGGAGTTTGGCGCCTAATTTGTCGGTTATCGCCCGAAGTTGTTCGAGCGACGCGGTGCAGGCCGGATTCGACGAGTGGAAAAACTCGACGTAGGTCAGGCGCGGGGTGGCGGCGGGTTTCTCTCCCCCGAGCCATGCCGGAACCTTGACCTCGGGTACGCGCTCGCCGAGGGCGATGTTTTGTGCCACGGCCGCCGCAACGGGGAGCGCCAGCGCCAGGAGTAAAGTGAGCAAAACTTTCTTCATAAAAGGCAGCCTTATTTTCAGCGAAGATAACAATTATTTGCCATATGGACGAAAAATTTTACATAGAGTTATGAAAATCGGATTCGAAGAGACCCCGGCCGCGCCTGCCGGGACTTACTCCCGGCACCTTGCCGAACTTTTGGCCGAATATGCCCCCGAGCACGAGTATATCGTTGACGGGGCGCGTTATAAGGAGCTCGACCTCTACCACGGCTTTCGCCCCGGGTTACCCCTGCCGCTGCTGCGGAGGATACCCAGCGTGATGACCGTCCAAAACCTCAATTTCCTGCGCTACCCGCATCTCTATTCGCTGCCCGAGCGGCTGGTGCTGCTGCGGCTCTACCGCCGTGCGCTGCGCTCCGCCAGCCGTCTGATTACGGTCAACCGCGATGCCCGCGAGGAGTTGTCGGAGCGGTTGCGGATCGACCCGGGGCGCATCGAGGTCGTCATGCCCCTCGCCGCGCGCGTCCCGCACGAACCGCCTGCCGGTGCGCAGCTCGAGGCGGTGCGGCGCAAATACATGTTGCCCGCCGAGTTCATCCTCATGCTCGGCACCGTCGAAGAGCGCCATAACCACAAGGTGCTATTCGAGGCGGTCGGCTCGCTCGGCGAACGCGAACGTGCGATCCGTGCGGAGGGGCTCGGCGCGGCGCAGCGCGAAGCCGTGGCCCCAGACCCGGAGCTGCCCGGGCTGGCTGCCGGACGTGCCCGGGGGCCAGCGAGTGCATAATAAAGGCCAAGTCTGCCTTGCTTTTCGGAGCCAGCACACCAGCCGGAGCAAAACGCGGGTCATTGATGAGCAGCGGAT
>OGYW01002002.1_pt1 | contig 16514 bp, 18 predicted proteins | sample 1576621 | NCBI WGS metagenome assembly OGYW01 (sample SAMEA3541528, study PRJEB24748) | human gut metagenome | biome: human gut; feature: human-associated habitat; material: faeces | place: China | collected 2012 | reverse complement strand
TTTTAATAATTTGCTGATTTGTCAATTTGCTAATTTGCTGCGCCGTTTATCTCGACAATGGCAAACATGCTCGTGATCTTCGGACTTGTTACATATGCTACAAAAGGAGTATCTTTCGGAGCTATCGAACCGACGATTCCGAATATGATTATTCCAAAGATAAACGGATTCCCTACAATTATCATATGGGCAGCAGCCGCAGTCTTTATTGTGTGGTTTATTTGGAATAAAACAACTTTTGGTAAGAATTTGTATGCGGTCGGCGGAAATGCAGAAGCGGCGTCGGTGTCAGGTATTTCAGTATTTGCCGTTACGGTAGGAGCATTTATTCTGGCAGGTATTCTTTACGGATTCGGCTCCTGGCTGGAATGTATAAGAATGGTCGGTTCAGGTTCTGCCGCATACGGACAAGGATGGGAAATGGATGCGATTGCAGCCTGCGTAGTAGGCGGCGTGTCATTTACCGGAGGTATCGGAAAAATCTCGGGAGTAGTAGTCGGTGTGTTTATTTTCACAGCGCTTACATATTCCCTTACGATCCTCGGAATTGACACAAACCTTCAGTTTGTATTCTCAGGTATTATCATTCTTGTTGCGGTAGCGCTGGATTGTCTGAAATATGTACAGAAAAAATAAAGATAAATCAAGGAAAGAGCCGACATTATGTCGGCTCTTTCTGCTTTAGGATAGGTGATGAGCCAAAGCCGGAGTCTGCCTGAGATCCCGGCGATCGCTTATAATTCCGGAATGTGCTCTTTGGTGTTCTCGGTGATTCTGAGCCGGTTTAAAAAGACAGAAAGAACAGACGACGGATAAAATATGAGGTCGTATTTACAGGCATGTATGTCTTTGTTATAATGAGGAAAAATAAAACGGAATAATATATATGGAGACAAGATGGATAAATATACAATACTTTTGGTTGATGATGAAGAGGAAGTAATACAGGCTATTATCCGAAAAATTAATTGGGAAGAGTTGGGATTTTCTGTAGTCGGATATGCCGATAATGGAATCAAGGCGCTGGAAATGATAGAGGAGAGTCAGCCGGATGTTGTTATGACAGATATTAAAATGCCGTATATGGACGGCATGGAGCTGTGCAGTCATATCAGAAGAGAGTATCCGGCGATGAAGATCGTACTTTTTACAGGTTTTGATGAGTTTGAATATGCAAAGGAAGCGGTTCATCTGGAAGTGGAGGAATATATTTTAAAGCCGGTTAATTCTGTGGAATTGATCAATATATTCACAAAGTTAAAAATAAAGCTGGATCAGGAGATAAGTGAAAGAAGAAGCATGGAAAAGCTGGAACATTATTATACGGAGTCCCTTCCTCTTTTGCAGGCAAATTTTTGTTCTACTCTGATAGAGGGAAGGATTCATGAGGATGAACTTCAGAAATACCTGTCGGATTATCAGATTTCTCTTCCGGGTCCATTATACTGCTGTCTGGTCATTCATATGTCGTCCAGTCAGATTCCGGAAAATATGAATTCCTTATTTTTAGCCGCGTCTGTACAAAAACAGGCAGAAGACCGTCTGGGGAAAAGATGGAAGGCAAAATGTTTTCCCTACCTTGGAAACAGCGTTCTGTTTGCCCAGATAAACAATGAAAATGAGATTGCGGAGCTGACAGATGACTGCGACCGCTTTTGTAAGTATGTAAACCGCATGATGGGAACTGTTGTCACGGTAGGAATAGGCCAGGTCTGCAGTCAGATTTTGGATTTGGCACAATCGTATAACGCAGCGCGTGAAGCGGTTTCATATCGAACTGACCGTGCAATTCGGATTGAGGGATATAGTAAAAATTATTATATGGGCTGAAAGCGTAATTAGGATCATCATTTGCACCCAACTGTGAAGTTCCGTCAGGTTGTGCATCCGAATGATATTGGCGGGCAACGTGATTCGGAACAAAATCGATAATGACTTTCAGACCGCTACGATGAGTACGTTGTACCAGATTTTCAAATTCCTTCATACGTTCCGGTACATCGTTTGCTAAGTCTGGGTCCACGTCATAATAATCCTTGATGGCATAAGGAGAGCCTGCTTTACCCTTAACAATAGCCGGATGATCGGGACGTATGTTGTAACGGCGATAATCCGTTTGCGTAGCATGTTCTATGATACCGGTATACCAAATATGGGTAGCTCCCAATTTCTTTATTTCATTGAGTGCCTTGGCTGTAAAGTCCGCCATTTTACCGCATCCGTTTTCTGTTATGTTCCCGTTATTGATGCAGTGATTATGATTGTTACCAAACAAGCGCGTAAACACTTGATAGATAATCATTTTTTCATCTTTCCCCATTCTATTTTTTATTTTATGATTTGATAATTACTTTCATCTTTCCAGATGGTTCCCTGATCCGCTTTCAACTGATCCAAAAGAGTGTTAGCGGCATTGTATCCCTGCATAAATATCTCTTCTGCTTTTTCCAGTTCGGTATTGCTGTATCCATCCAGGTTATACGGTTCTATTAATAAATCCGCTTTTTCCCGTTCGGGGAACGTATTGGCACGGAACATGAAGTGGTAGGAACGCATGGCAATACTTACAATATTCATCTTATATTTGTTCGCCAATAGCGGACTAACATTTACTGCCACCACTTTGCTGCAAACACGTCGGATGGTAGATACAGGTAAGTTCATAAACACCCCACCATCTACATAATGCGTTCCTTCTATTTTTACAGGAGAGAAGAGGACGGGCATACAGCAGGAAGCCGCCACACGTTCGGCAATATTCCCTTTGTGAAAATGCACCACACGTCCGTGATCGAGGTCGGTTGCAGTGATGATGAGAGGTATTTGCAATTCTTCCATCGTCTTTGCTTTCAGATTGGTTTTCAGGAAATCAATAAATTCGCCTAACTCGAACAATCCCACTTTTGGTATGACTAATTTGGTCAGGTCCTGGAACTTATGCCCGGAAAAGTAATCCAGCACTTTATGCGGTTCGTTGCCGTCTGCATAAAACACGCCTGCCAAAGCCCCCGCGCTTACTCCCGAAAGGATATTAGGTTTGATGTCATGCTCCAACAATGACTGCATCACGCCCAGATGCGCGAAACCCTTGATAAAACCACCGCTCAAAGCATATCCTATAGGATATTTGTTCGTAAACCAATTATTAGATGTTGCCTCCATGTAAAAAATCTACCATATATTTGTTCGCCACGAAATTAGTGATTTTATCGTAGGTTGAAAGTAAAAAGGGAGAAAAATGTGCTAAGTATAGAGAAAAAGCAACGCCTGCCCCCAATTTATACAATCGAAGACAGGCGCTAGTGGGAATCGGGAAAATATTTAATCAAAAGCCAAAATCATCTACCTGAATTTCTTCCTGATGATTATCGGTGAAGGGTTTAGCCTCTTGCTGTACGGCATTTCCTTCGATGTATACGGCGCGGAAGGGGCGGCGCTGAGCTGGACGAGGTTCCCGCCCACTACGAGGTGGAGCTGGAGGACCGCAGCGGTACGGAGTACGAGTATCGCATCGATGCCTATACCGGCGCTGTGCTCACCTCCTATGTGGAGCCGGACGGTCACGACGATGTGGATGACCATGATGATGACCACGACGATGACGACGATGACGACGATGACGACGATGATGCCCAGCCCACCGGCAGTGCCCAGCCCACCGGGCAGATCGGCCACGCCGCAGCCAAGGCCGCTGCCCTGACCCACGCCGGTGTGTCAGAGAGTCAGGCCTACGACATGGATGTGGAGCTGGATGACGAGGATGGCCGCTGGGTATACGAGGTGGAATTCAAGGCGGATGGCATGGAGTACGAATATGTCATCGATGCCTATACCAGCGCTGTACTGGAATACGATATGGAGCAGGACGATTGACCCCCTATAGCAAAAGAGGCAGGCACAAAAGTGCCTGCCTCTTTGTCGTTATTCCGATTCCGGCGGCGCTCCTGGGTCTCCCTCCGGCAGCGATGCCTCCTTGTCCTCGTCCTCCGACAGGGTGGGGATAAATGCCTGCGCCAGCTTTCCCTTGCCCCGGTGCTTGATGTAGAAATAACCGATGACGCTGAAGGTCACGGCACCGATGAAGTTGACGAACAGATCCTCCATGGTATCGTACAGCCCGATATCCAGATACCCGTCAAAGCCCAGATCCGTGCCGTTGACGGCCACCGAGTGGATGCCGTCGATGGTGATGGGGGTGTTGCTGTTGGTGGGGTCCAGCATCACGGAGGTAATGCTCTGCACCACGGTGTCCTTCTGCATATCCAGATGGAACACCCGGTCCATGCCGAACTCGAAAAACTCCCACAGCACCCCCACGGTCATGGAGAAGCAGAAGGCCGCCAGCGCCACATATACCGGCGACAGCTGGAACTTGATGCGGCTGTTGCGGTTCAGGATGTCGATAAGGGCAAAGCCCGTGGCGGCACAGAGGAAGCCCGTGGTAGTGTGGAGCATGGAGTCCCAGTTGGGGTAGGTGATGAAGTAACACTCCAGCTCCCCCAGTATCTCCGCTGCGAAAATGAACAGCAGGATAATGATCTCCAGCACCGACGGCAGTTGGATACCGAAGTTCTGCTGAATGAAAAACGGCAGGATGAACAGCGCCAGCACCAGCAGGCAGATGAAAGCGCTTTCATATTCGCCCCGGATGATGGACATTACCAGCTCCGCCAGCACGATCAACCGCAGGGCCACATATACGGCGAACACCGCCGGCTGCTTGTGAATGGTCTCCTTCAGCCGCCGGACCGTATCTCTGGGTTTGGGCGTTTTTTTCATAAAGGCTCCTTCCCGGCACAGCACTGCGCCGCTGTGGTTTTTTCTGCATGGTATCATATCCCCGGTCAAAACGCAACGAAAAATGTGACAAAAATCGTGGCGGCCTTTCTTGACAAGCGGTCTGTTGTGTGGTAAGCTAATAAAAATTTGCCATGCGGAGGTGATGACCGTGACCGTCGTTTTTCAGGATGCCCAGATATTCCGCCGAGGTGTTCTCACCCGTGGGGATGCTGTTTTTTCTTTTGAAATCCATCACGGCACCAGTGTTTCTCCCGTTCATGTTCCCGCCTCTTCTTTTGTGATATGTCCCGGTTTCGTTGATGTACACGTACATCTTCGTGAGCCGGGCTTTTCTTATAAGGAGACCATGTCCAGCGGCACCCAAGCCGCCGCCCACGGCGGATATACCACGGTGTGTGCCATGCCCAATCTGGACCCGGTGCCGGACAGCCTGCCCCATCTGGAGCAGCAGCTGGCCCTGATCCACCGGGATGCCGCCATCCGGGTGCTGCCCTATGGCTCCATCACCCGTGGCCAGCTGGGGGAGGAGCTGTCGGACATGGCGGCCATGGCCCCCTATGTGGCGGCCTTCTCCGACGACGGGCGAGGTGTGCAGAGCGAGGCGCAGATGCGCCTTGCCATGGAGACCGCCAAGGGGCTTCATAAGCTCATCGTGGCCCACTGCGAGGACAACTCCCTCCTCCACGGGGGCTACATCCACGACGGGGCTTACGCCCGCACCCACGGCCACCGGGGCATCTGCTCCGAAAGCGAGTGGGGGCAGATCCGGCGGGATTTGGAGCTGGTGCGCCAGACCGGCTGCGGCTACCACGTCTGCCACATCTCCACCAAGGAGAGCGTAGCCCTGATCCGCCGGGCCAAGTCCGAGGGGCTGGACGTCACCTGCGAGACGGCCCCCCACTATCTGCTGATGGACGAAACCATGCTGCAGGAGGACGGCCGCTTCAAGATGAATCCCCCTCTCCGCAGTCCCTCCGATCGGGAGGCCCTGCTGGAGGGGTTGGCCGATGGCACCATCGACATGATCGCCACCGATCACGCCCCCCACAGCGCCGAGGAGAAGTCCCGCGGGCTGGAGAAGAGCGCCATGGGCATCGTGGGGCTGGAGACCGCCTTCCCCCTGCTGTATACCTATCTGGTAAAGCCGGGCCTGCTCTCCTTCCCCCGTCTGATGGAGCTGCTCCACGACTCCCCCTGCCGCCGCTTCGGCCTCCCGCAGGGGGAGCTGGATGGCCCCCACGCCGATTTCACGGTCTTTGACCTGTCGGCTTCGTATCCCATCGACCCGGCGGACTTCCTCTCTCAGGGGAAGGCCACTCCCTTCACCGGCTGGCCGGTACAGGCCCGCTGTCTGCTGACGGTCTGCAACGGCCGCCTCGTCTGGCAGGACGGTGATCTCTTTTCCAAGGAGGACCGCACATGAAGCAGGTCACATGGACCATTACGGAAAATACGCCCCTGACGCCGGACACCTACCGCCTGCGTCTCACCGGCGATACGGACGCCATCACAGCCCCCGGTCAGTTCGTAAACCTGAAGCTCTCCGGCTTCTACCTGCGCCGCCCCATCTCCGTCTGCGACTGGGAGCCCGGTGCCGCCACCCTTATCTATAAGGTGCTGGGCCACGGCACGGCGGCCATGACCCATCTCCCCGCCGGAACGGAGCTGGATGTGCTGACAGGGCTGGGCAACGGCTACGACACATCTCTCGCCGGAGAGCGCCCCCTGCTGGTGGGCGGCGGCGTCGGCATCCCGCCCCTGTACGGACTGGCCCGCCGCCTGACGGCGGAGCATCGTCAGGTCACGGCGGTGCTGGGCTACAACCGGGCGTCAGATATTTTTCTGGTGGAGGAGCTGCATGCGCTGGGCGTCACCGTCCGCCTCCTCACCGCCGACGGCAGCGCCGGGACCTGCGGCCTTGTCACCGACGGTATGGAGGGCGTGAATTACACCCACCTCTATACCTGCGGGCCGGAGGCCATGCTCCACGCCGTATGGCAGCGCTGCCGCACCGATGGGCAGTTCAGCTTTGAAGAGCGCATGGGCTGCGGCTTCGGGGCCTGCATGGGCTGCACCTGCCGCACCAAGTACGGCCACAAGCGCATCTGCAAGGACGGCCCCGTCCTGCGAAGGGAGGAGATCGTATGGTAAATACCGCCGTCAGCCTCTGCGGCCTGCCGCTGGAGAATCCCGTCATCCCCGCCAGCGGCACCTTCGGCTATGGGTATGAATTTGCGCAGATCTACGACATCAACTGTCTGGGGACCTTCTCCTTCAAGGGGACGACGCTCGCTCCCCGGTACGGAAACCCCACCCCCCGCATCGCTGAGTACGCCGGGGGCCTGCTGAACTCCGTGGGGCTGCAAAACCCCGGTGTGGAGGCCGTCATCCGGGAGGAGCTGCCCCGTCTGCGGGAAGTCTTTCACAAGCCGGTGATGGCCAACGTCAGCGGCTTTTCCATAGAGGAATACGCTCAGGTCTGCCGGCAGCTGGACGGCGAAGAGCAGGTGGGCTGGCTGGAGGTGAATATCTCCTGCCCCAATGTTCATGGCGGCGGAGCCGCCTTCGGCGCAGACCCCCGGACGGCAGCCGCCGTCACACGGGCCGTCCGTGACGTGACGAAAAAGCCGGTCATCATGAAGCTCTCCCCGGCTGCGGCGGATATCGCTGCCGTGGCACGGGCCTGTCAGGAGGCCGGGGCCGACGGTGTCAGCCTTATCAATACTCTGCCGGGGATGCGGATCGATCTGAAGCGCCGCCGTCCCCTGCTGGCCAACGGCACCGGCGGAATGTCCGGCCCCGGCATTTTCCCGCTGGCGGTGCGGATGGTGTATCAGGTCTACGAGGCCGTGGACATTCCCATCGTGGGCATGGGCGGCGTCAGCACCGCCGAGGACGTGCTGGAGCTGATGCTGGCCGGGGCCACCGCCGTGGGCGTGGGAGCCGCCAATCTGGTGGAGCCCTGCGCCTGCCGGAAAATCATACAGGACCTGCCTGCCGCCATGGAGCGGTACGGCATTCAGCAGCTTACGGATATCATAGGAGGAGCACATCATGGGTAAAGACGTTATCATTGCACTGGACTTCGACAGCCGGGAGAAAACACTGGCTTTTCTGGACCGCTTCACAGAGGAGAAGCCCTTCGTCAAGGTGGGCATGGAGCTGTTTTACGCTGAGGGTCCCGCCATCGTCCGGGAGATCCGCCGCCGGGGCCACCGCATCTTTCTGGATCTGAAGCTCCACGACATCCCCAACACGGTGAGAAAGGCCATGGCCGCCCTGTCGGCGCTGGATGTGGACATCATCAACCTCCACGCCGCCGGTACCGCCGCCATGATGACCGCCGCTCTGGAGGGCCTCACCCGCCCCGACGGCACCCGCCCTCTGCTCATCGCCGTCACCCAGTTGACCTCCACCGATCAGGAGCGCATGGAGCGGGAGCTTCTGATTCACGCCCCGCTGGAGGAGGTGGTGCTCAGCTACGCCGCCAACGCCGCTGCGGCAGGGCTGGACGGAGTAGTCTGCTCTCCGCTGGAGGCCGGAGCCATCCATCGGCGCTGCGGGGCCAGCTTTCTGACGGTGACCCCCGGTGTACGGTTCGCCGGAGGAGATGCCGGGGATCAGAAGCGGGTCACTACCCCCGCCAAGGCCCGTGAACTGGGCTCTGACTACATCGTGGTGGGCCGCCCCATCACGCAGGCGGAGGACCCCGTGGCTGCCTATCGCCGCTGCGTGAGGGAGTTTGTGGACTGATGCGCTGGAATACGGTACTTTTCGATCTGGACGGCACGGTGACGGACCCCAAGGAGGGCATCACCTGCGCCGTGGCCTACGCCCTGCGGCAGCAGGGCATCATCGCCGACCCCGATACCCTCACCCCTTTCATCGGCCCGCCCCTCCACGAGAGCTTCCCGGAGCTGTTCGGCCTGACGGAGACGCAGACGGACCGGGCCATCCGGGATTTCCGGGTGTACTTCTCCCGGCAGGGCTGGGCGGAGAACATCCCCTACAAGGGCATGGCGGAGTTGCTGGAGAGCCTGCAAAGAGCCGGGCTGAAGCTGGTCATCGCCACCTCCAAGCCGGAGGAATTCGCCCTGCGCATCATGGAGCATTTCGGTCTGGCCGCTTACTTCCACCGCATCTGTGGGGCGCAGGGGGAGAACCGGGCCAGCGCGCAGAAGGGCAGCGTGGTGGCCGACGCCCTGCGCCGCAGCGGCACGGACGGCCCCGCCGTCATGGTGGGCGACCGCCGTTTCGACGTCGCCGGCGCCCATGAAAACGGTCTGCCCGCCATCGGCGTTCTCTACGGCTACGGCGGCCGGGAGGAACTGGAAAACGCCGGAGCCGACTATCTGGCCGCCGATCTTCACGAGCTCAAGCAGCTTCTGCTGCAGGAATAGGAGGAACTTATGGACAACATCCGCACCCACATTGCCCGGCACCTGCTCTCCATCGGAGCGGTGTTTCTGCGGCCCGACGAGCCCTTTGTCTGGGCCAGCGGCATCAAAAGTCCCATCTACTGCGACAACCGCCTGATCCTCACCGCTCCGGAGGCCCGGAACGAGGTGGAGCAGGCCATTGCCGACACCGTCCGCCGGGAGTTTTCGGAGGCGCAGGTGCTTATGGGCACCGCCACCGCCGGTATCGCCCACGCCGCCATCGCCGCCCATCTGCTGGGCCTGCCCATGGGCTACGTCCGCTCCGGCAGTAAGGATCACGGCCGCAGGAACCAGATCGAGGGCAAGCTGACCCCCGGCGAGAAGGTGGTGGTCATCGAGGACCTGATCTCCACCGGCGGCAGCGTGCTGGACACCGTGGCCGCCCTGCGGGCCGCCGGAGCGGAGGTGCTGGGTGTCATCAGCATCTTCACCTACGGCATGGCCAAGGGCCGTCAGCGGCTGGCCGAGGCCGGTGTCAAGTGCGTCAGCCTCACCGATCTGGACACCATCGCTCAGGTGGGCGTCCAGCAGGGATACATCACGCAGGGAGACGTGGCCCGGCTGCTGGCCTTCCGGGATGACCCTTCCGACGAAAACTGGATCAGAAAAGGAGAATGAACCGTATGAACCATCTCATTGACATTTTGCAGCTGTCCCCGGAGGAGATCATGGAGCTGGTGAACACCGCCTGCGACATCATCGACCATCCCGCCGCCTATGCCCACAAGTGTGACGGCAAAATACTGGCCACCCTGTTCTTCGAGCCCTCCACCCGCACCCGTCTCAGCTTTGAGAGCGCCATGCTGAGTCTGGGCGGGCAGGTGCTGGGCTTCTCCTCCGCCAGCAGCTCCTCCGCCGCCAAGGGCGAGAGCGTGTCCGACACCATCCGCACCGTCAGCTGTTACAGCGACATCATCGCCATGCGGCACCCCAAGGAGGGCGCTCCGCTGGTGGCCTCCCGCCACTCGCTGGTACCCATCATCAACGCCGGAGACGGTGGCCACAACCACCCCACCCAGACCTTGACGGATCTGCTGACCATCCACCGGGAGAAGGGCCGCTTCGACGATCTGACCATCGGCCTGTGCGGCGACCTGAAATTCGGCCGCACCGTCCACTCTCTGGTGGCCGCCATGAGCCGCTATACCGGCATCCGCTTCGTACTCATCTCCCCGGAGGAGCTGAAGCTGCCCCGCTACGTCAAGGAGCAGTATATCAAGAGCAGGAACATCCCCTACATCCAGTCTACCTCTCTGGATGAGGTGATGCCGGAGCTGGATATCCTCTACATGACCCGTGTCCAGCGGGAGCGGTTTTTCAACGAGGAGGACTATCTGCGCCTGAAGGACAGCTACATCCTCACCCCGGAGAAGCTGAAAAACGCCAAGCCGGACCTGCGGATCCTGCATCCCCTGCCCCGTGTCAATGAGATCTCCGTGGCGGTGGATGAGGACCCCCGTGCCTGCTACTTCAAGCAGGTGCAGTACGGCAAGTACATCCGCATGGCGCTGATTCTGAAGCTGTTGAACATCGCTTGAAAGGGAGGGCATCATCATGATTATTGATTCCATTCAGAACGGCATCGTCATCGACCATATCTCCGCCGGAAAGGCCATGGAGCTGTATCGCATTCTGGGGCTGGACAAGCTGGACTGCACCGTGGCCATCCTGAAAAACGTCACCAGCGGTAAGCTGGGCCGCAAGGACATCATCAAGATCGACCGTGAGATGGAGCTGGACTGGGATCTCATCGGCTACGTGGACCCCAGCATCACCGTCAACAGTATCCGGGACGGCCAGCTGGTGGAAAAGCGCACCCTGAAGCTGCCGGAGCGCATCCGTGGTGTGCTGCGCTGCAAGAATCCCCGGTGCATCACCTCCGTGGAGCAGGAGCTGCCCCAGGAGTTCGTGCTCACCGACCGGGAAAAGCGGGTCTATCGCTGCATCTACTGCGAGACGCAGGCGGAAAAATAAGGTTGCACAGAGGAGCGCCCCGATGGGGCGCTCTTTTTTTGCGGCGGCCCGCCATGGGGGTCTCACTCCCCCTTTTATTCGCCGTGTGCCGCCAGCATATCGTAATACAATTTTGTATACATAATTTGAATCGAAAACACCGATAGAACGGCCTTATCTCCTGAAATCGCTATTTGCCACTGGTGGAGGCTGATGGTAGAATCTCTGTTGCAAAGTGCTTCGGCAGATCGCTGCCAGTGGGTGAACCATGCGATCAGGACGGTTATTCCGAAGCTTTGAAGATATCGTGCCGTCAAGGCACAACAGGAGGCAGGCAAAATTGCTCACTATGGGAATCGATTCCGGCTCCGCCATGACCAAGGCGGTGCTGTTTGACGGACAGGAGATCGTGGACTTTCGGATGGAGCCCAGCGGCTCCACCCCCGGCCGGGTCATCCATCGGCTCTATGAGGAACTGAGGACCCCCGACACCGCCTTTGTGGTGGCCACCGGCTATGGCCGGGCGCTGCTGCCGGAGGCGGACAAGTCCATCACGGAGATCACCTGCCACGGAGCCGGGGCCGCTTTTCTCTGCCCCGGCTGCGACACGGTCATCGACATCGGCGGGCAGGACAGCAAGGTGATCCTGCTGGATCCCTCCGGCGGACAGGTGAAGGACTTCCTGATGAATGACAAGTGCGCCGCCGGAACGGGCCGGTTTCTGGAAATGACTATGAGCCGGGTGGGCAGCGACATCGCCTCCATCGATACCTTTGTGGAGGGGGCGGAGCCGGTGACCATCAACAGTATGTGCGCCGTGTTTGCCGAGAGCGAGATCATCGGTCTGCTGGCACAGGAGACGCCTCCCGGCAGCATCGCTCTGGGGTGCATCTACTCCATCTGCCGCCGCACCGCTATTTTTGCCCAGAAGCTGGCCCCGGAGCACCCCAAGGTGTTCTTCTCCGGCGGACTGGCCCAGTCGCAGGTGGTGCGGGAGGTGCTGGCCCGGTATCTGGGCGTAGAGAGCGTCACTGCCCATCCCCTGTGCCAGTATAACGGCGCCATCGGCGCTGCGGTGCTGGGCTGGAAGCGGATCAATCGGTAAATGAACAGGACCGGCTCCAGCCGGTCAGGATATATGTGAAAAGAAAGGAACAGTCATATGGTTGAACTGAAAAAGGACCTGCCGGAAATTTTTGAAGAGTTTGCCGATCAGCGGAGAAACTCCTTTCTGGCCATCAAGAAGCTGAAAGAGCAGGGCGTACCTGTGGTGGGTGCCTTCTGCACCTACCTCCCCAAGGAGCTGCCCCGTGCCATGGGCGCTGCGGTAGTGGGCCTGTGTTCCGTGTCGGATGAGACCATCCCCGACGCCGAGAAGGACCTGCCCCGAAATCTGTGTCCGCTCATCAAGTCCAGCTACGGCTTCGCCAAGACGGACAAGTGTCCCTTCTTCTACTTCTCCGATCTGGTGGTGGGCGAGACCACCTGCGACGGCAAGAAGAAGATGTATGAGATGCTGGCGGATTTCAAGCCCGTCTACGTCATCGAGCTGCCCAACCGGCAGTCCGAGGAGGGCATCGCCATGTACCGCCGGGAGATCATTCGGTTCAAGGAGGAGCTGGAGCGGCGCTTCGAGACCACCATCACCGAGGAGGCCATCCGCCACGAGATCCACCTGAACAACGAGATCACCAAGTCCCTGCTGCGGCTGCAGTACCTCATGGCCAACGATCCCGCCCCCGTCAGCGGTCTGAACATTGTCAATACCGCCTACGGCAGCGGCTTCAACATGGACGTGGAGTCCCTGCCCGCCCGCATCAACGATCTGGCGGACCAGATCGAGGCGGAGTACGCCGCCGGCAAGAACGAGGGCAAGAAGCCCCGTATCCTGGTGACGGGTTCCCCCTCCGGCGGCGCAGCCCTGAAGGTCATCCGGGCCATTGAGGACGCCGGCGCTGTGGTGGTGGCCTTTGAGAATTGCAGCGGCCTGAAATCCATGCTCCTCACCGACGAGGAGAATCCCGACGTCTACGACGCTCTGGCCCGGCGGTATCTGGGCATCGGCTGCTCCTGCATGTCCCCCAACCCCAACCGGTTGGCCATGCTGGATAAGCTCATTGACGAGTTCCATGTGGACGGCGTGGTGGATATCATCCTGCAGGCCTGCCACACCTACAACGTGGAGACGGCGCTGGTGGGCAAGCTGGTGAAGGAGAAGAAGGGCATCCCCTACACCGTGGTGGAGACCGACTACTCTCAGTCTGACGTAGGCCAGATCCAGACCCGCATGGCCGCCTTCGTAGAAATGCTATGAGGCGGAGCGGCATATGAAATTCGACTTTACCACCATCTATGACCGCCGTGGGAGAGACGCCATGGCGGTGGACGCCGTGGAGAAGATTCCGGTATTCCAGCCCAACGAGGGCTTCGACGCCATCCCCATGTGGGTAGCAGATATGAACTTCGCCACGGCCCCCGCCGTGACGGAGACCATCCGGAAACGGCTGGAGCATCCCCTGTTCGGCTACTTTATGACCAGCGACGAGTACTTTGACTCCATCATCCGCTGGCAGCAGCGCCGCAACGGCGTCACCGGGCTGGAGAAGGAGCACATCGGCTACGAAAACGGCGTACTGGGCGGGCTCATGAGTGCCTTGGCCGCCGTATGCGCCAGAGGCGACCATGTGCTGGTCCACTCCCCCACCTACATCGGCTTCACCCGTTCCATTGAAAACGGCGGCTATCACGTCATCACCAGCCCCCTGAAGCCGGACCGCTACGGCGTGCAGCGCATGGACTTCTTCGACATGGAGACTAAGATCAAGCGCAATGACATCCGTGCGGTGGTGTTCTGCTCCCCCCACAATCCCACGGGACGTGTGTGGGAGCAGGAAGAGCTGGAGCACTTCATGGACATGGCCCGACGACTGAACGTAACGGTGATCTCCGACGAGATCTGGTCGGACCTGACCCTTCGTGGCCATCAGCATATCCCCCTGCAATCCGTGTCCGACGACGCCCGACAGCGCACCGTGGCCCTGTACGCCCCCTCCAAGACCTTCAATTTGGCGGGGCTCATCGGCAGCTATCACATCGTGTATAACGAAGCTCTCCACAAACGGATGAAGAAGGAGAGCAGCCTCAGCCACTACAACAGTATGAACGTGCTGTCCATGCACGCCCTCATCGGCGCTTACAGCGACGAGGGCAGCCAGTGGGTGGATGAGCTGCGGGAGGTACTGACGGAGAACGTCAAGTACGCCTGCAAGTTTATCCGCAAGAATCTGCCGGGGGTCAGCGTGCAGCAGCCGGAGGGTACCTATATGCTGTTTCTGGACTGCGAGGAGTACTGCCGCCGCAGTGGCCGTACCTTGGATGAGGTGAAAAAGGCTGGCTACGAGGTGGGCGTTGTGTGGCAGGACGGCCGCCCCTTCCACGGGGCGCACCACATCCGCATGAATCTGGCCCTGCCCATGGAGAAGGTCGTCATCGCCATGGATCGGCTGAAGGAATACGTGTTCATCTGATAGATCTCCCGGCAACGGGCTTCTATACATAATAATCATTAAAATCACAAAAGGAGAAAAGACATGAAGAAGCTTTCCAAAGTCATTTGCCTCGTTCTCTCCGCACTGATGCTGCTGAGCCTTGCGGCCTGCGGCAAGCAGGGTGACGGGGCGGACGATGCTCAGGGTAAGCCCATCGAGGGCGGCACCTTCGTCTACGCCATCGAGGAGCCCATCACCTCCCTGAACTGGTACAACAACAGCTCCACAGACCTGGGCAAGCAGGTGTTCCAGAATCTGTACGATCCCATGTGGAAGTCCAACACCGATGGCTCTCTGGACTATCGTCTGGCGAAGAGTGTGGACATCAGCGAGGACGGTACCACCTACACCCTGACCCTGCGGGACGATATCTTCTGGAGCGACGGTGAGAAGATCACCACCGACGACATCGTATTCACTCTGGATACGCTGACTGTTCCCGAGGTGGCTCCCAGCACCGCTACCGCCTACAAGGTGGACGGCGAGTTCTGCACCTATGAAAAGCAGAGCGATACCGTCATCGTGTTCAAGGTCGGCCGGGCCTCCAACCTGTTCAAGAAGGCTCTGGGCGCCCTGTATGTCCTGCCCGCCCACTGCTTCGAGGGGGTACCCGCCACTGAGGTACTGACCTGTGAGCAGAACGCCAACATTGCCACCAGCGGCGCTTTCGTGGTAGATAGCTTCAACGTGGGCGAGAAGCTGGTGTGCCTGAAGAATCCCAACTACTACCGCACGGCTGCCCACATCGATGGTTTCGAGGTTCGTTGCGTCTCCGACACCAGCACCCAGGAGATCGCCTTCCGCAATAAGGAGCTCTCCATCTTCACCATCAGCAATGCCGAGACGCTGGCCAACTATAAGGATAACGACGAGTATCAGGTGGTGTCCTACCCCGACGGCCGCATCACCTTCATGGAGATCAACCCCAACAGTGAGGCCATGTCCACCATGGAGGCCCGTCAGGCTGTGATCTATGCGCTGGATCTGGACGCTCTGGTGTACGGCACCTACGGCGACGAGGCCCTGTGCCGTACCGCCACCAGCATCCTGTCCACCGTTTCCATGTTCTATAACCCTGAGATCACCAACTACAAGCAGGACCTGGACAAGGCCGCCCAGCTCATCGAGCAGACCGGTCTGAAGGACAAGACCATCAAGATCATCTACAACTCCGCCCGTGTGGGTCAGGAGGAGTTGGCCACTATGATCAAGAGCCAGCTGGACGCTGCGGGTCTTAACGCCCAGATCGATTCCATGGAGACCGCCGCCTACTTCAAGTCCTACTTCTATGCCACCGATTCCTATGACATTGCTCTCATGGGCAATGGTATGCTGGACGACCCCAGCGGCTTCGTGGGTCTGTTCGCCCACACCCGCTCCGGTGCCAATATGTACACCACCGACGAGGTGGATAACATGTGGAAGCAGCTGGACCGTGAGATGGATCCCGCTGTCCGTCAGGACATCATGAATCAGGCTCTGCAGGCCCTGAAAGACTGCTGGTCCTGCGTGCCCGTGCTGGATACCAACTATGTCTGCGCCGCCCAGAAGAACATCGGCGGCTTCGAGGCCAGCGACCGTCTCACTGACCTGACCCAGATCTACTTCATCGGCTAACTCCGCCGCTGAGAGTGCAATTGCGTGGAGACTTGCTCCACGCAATTGCACTCTCACGGCGGTATGAGGAGAACACATGAAAAAATACTTTCTGACCAGACTGGCGCTGGCCCTGCCGGTGATCCTGCTGGTATCCGTCTTTTCCTTTGCGCTGGTG
>OGYW01001966.1_pt1 | contig 16702 bp, 11 predicted proteins | sample 1576621 | NCBI WGS metagenome assembly OGYW01 (sample SAMEA3541528, study PRJEB24748) | human gut metagenome | biome: human gut; feature: human-associated habitat; material: faeces | place: China | collected 2012 | reverse complement strand
TATTTACCGCACAGGGAGTTCCGTTTTTCCTGGGGGGAGAAGAGTTTGCACGAACCAAACCAGCCGGAAAAAATGGTGAGATATCCGAGAACAGTTATAATCTGCCGTATGAAACAAATGTACTGCGCTATGACTGGAGCGATGGACAAAAAGGATTGCAGCAGTATTACAGGGGACTGATTGCTTTCCGGAAAGCACATAAAGGATTGCGTATGACAGACGCAGAGGAGATCCGCCAGAATATTCTGTTTATGGAAATGACATCCGAACAGACCATCGCGTTTACAATCCGCCAGCCGGAAGAGACACTTCTGGTGGCATACAATGCATCCGGCAGAAAAGAAACACTCCTGCTGCCGGATGACAGGACATGGACGTTATATATTGATGACCTGCATGCAGGAACCCGGCCAATCGGTTCGGTTCATTCGAACATGGAATTGCCGGCGATTGGCTGTGTGGTTCTTGGGATTAATGAGTTGTCTTGTTGATGTAACTGGTTTTGTATTTGGAGTACACAATCTTCTGGCTCCGGTACAGACCAAAGTATCCGGAGAGCATATAGCTGAAAGCGACAGCCAGAAGAAAATACGGCATGCCGTCATAACCGAACAATTCAAAACTGATTAACAGTGAAGTGATCGGACAGTTTGTGACACCACAGAATACGGCAGTCATGCCGACAGCCGTACAAAGTGTCGGGGATATGCCGGTCAGCGTTCCAAACAGGCAGCCAAAGGCCGCGCCGGTGAAAAAGGAAGGAACAATTTCTCCGCCTTTGTAACCGGCACCAAGAGTCAGTGCGGTAAAGATCATCTTTAACAGGAAGGCTTCCGGACGGACCGTTCCATCAATGCACATCTGGATGATGCCGATACCGGTACCGTTGTAATTCTGGTTGCCGACAAGCATCGTCAGAATGACAACAATACATCCACCGGCAAAGATGCGGATGTAGGGATTCTGGAACAGTTTGCGGTAAATTTCTTCACTTTTGTGCAGAAGAATACAAAAAACAATACTTACCAGTGCGCAGAGTACGGCAAGGATGGAAATCTGCACGGCAGGAAGAATGCCAAAGTCCGGGATGTGCTCGATGGAAAACCATTGGTTGGAAACACCAAACAGGTAAGCAACTCCGTGTGCGACAAGAGAACTGATCACACATGGAACAAGGGCGGTATAGTACATGACGCCGACACTTACAATTTCCATTGGAAGGATGGCAGCAGCCATCGGGGTACCAAAGAGAGCGGAAAACGCAGCACTCATGCCGCACATGATCATGACATGTTTATCTTTATCGTCAAAACGGAAGAATTTTCCGATTGCGTTTCCGATACTTCCGCCCATCTGCAGGGCGGCACCTTCACGGCCGGCAGATCCGCCGAACAGGTGCGTGATCAGTGTGGAAATAAAGATCAAAGGAGCCATGCGCAGGGGCAGCTCGTCATCCGAGTGGATGGCAGAGATGACCAGATTGGTCCCGGTATCTTTTTCATCGTGCAGCAAGTGATAAGCACCGACAATGATCAGTCCCCCGACAGGGAGCAGATACAACAGCCAGGGATCCTGCCCGCGCAGCACGGTGACAAATGTCAGACAAAAATAAAATGCGGTGCCGCACAGTCCGACGATACCGCCGACAAGAATTGCAAAAATTACCCATTTGATCGACACCAGTGTACGGTGTGCATTGTGTTTGATTTTATGTTTTATGACATCGTTCATAATTCTTCACCTCATAATCCCTTTTCTTCATACTAGCATTGAAAAATGTTTTTTACAAGGGGACAAAAAGGTGGTATGATATAATTATAGATTATAGATTGGATCTTAGGAGGAATCACTTATGAGAACAAGTGGCGTACTTATGCCGATATCTTCTCTGCCATCACCGTATGGCATTGGAACTATGGGAAAATCAGCCAGAAAATTTGTAGACTTTCTGGTAAAAGGAGGTCAGACTTACTGGCAGATTCTGCCGATCTGTCCGACCAGTTACGGAGATTCACCGTATCAGTCGTTTTCCAGTTTTGCGGGAAATCCGTACTTTATCGATCTGGACATTCTCTGCAAGGAAAATTTATTAAAGAAAAAGGAATGTGAGTCATTTGACTGGGGCACAAGCGAGGAATACATTGATTATGGAACCATGTATGTATCACGTTATGCATTGCTGCATAAAGCATATGCCCGTTTTGTAAAAAATATGCCGGAAGATTTTTCGTCATTTTGTGAGACGGAAAAGGACTGGCTGGAAGATTATACGCTGTTTATGGCATTAAAAGATGCCAATGACGGAAAAGCATGGGCCGAGTGGGATGAGAAACTTCGTGTGCGTGACGCAGCGGCATTGGATGAGGCAAGAAAAAAGTACGCAGAAGATATTGAATTTTATAAAATGCTGCAGTATCTGTTCTTCAAACAGTGGAGAGAGTTAAAGGCATATGCCAATGAAAACGGAATCGAGATTATCGGAGATGTGCCGATCTATGTGGCCGGAGACAGTGCGGATGTATGGGCAAATCCGAAACAGTTTTATCTGGATGAAGATTTAAATCCGATTGAAGTGGCAGGATGTCCTCCGGACGGATTTTCGGCAGATGGACAGCTCTGGGGCAATCCGCTGTTCCGCTGGGATGAAATGAAAAAAGATAACTATGCATGGTGGACCAAACGAATCAAAGCGATGAGCGAGCTGTATGATATTATCCGCATCGATCATTTCCGCGGATTTGATTCTTATTATGCAATCCCGGCAAAAGATAAGACTGCAAAGAACGGAAAATGGAAACAGGGTCCGGGAATGGATCTGTTTAACCAGCTGGAGAAGAAACTTGGCAAGCTTCCGATCATTGTGGAAGATCTTGGATTTTTGACAGATTCCGTCCGCAAACTTTTAAAGGATTCCGGATTCCCGGGCATGAAAGTCATCCAGTTTGCGTTTGACAGCCGTGAGGGAAGTGATTATCTGCCACACACCTATACCAGTCACTGTGTTGTATATACAGGAACACATGACAATGATACCGTGATGGGATGGATGAAGACCGCACCGAAAGCATCTGTCAAGTTTGCAATCGAATACCTGAACCTGACGGAGGAGGAAGGTTATAACTGGGGTATGATGCGTGCCGCATGGTCATCCGTTGCAGATATGGCGATTGTTCCGATGCAGGATCTGATCGGACTCGGCTCCGAAGCCCGTATCAACATTCCTTCCACACTTGGAGAAAACTGGAAGTGGCGTGCCCTAGAGGGACAGATTACCAAGGATCTGGCAAAGAAACTCTATAAATACATGCAGATGTATGGACGCATCAATGCAAAAGTGCTTGCTGAGCAGGCAAAGAAAGCAGCAGAGAAAGAAGCTGCAAAGAAGAAGACTTCCGACAAAAAGAAGTCATCTGAGAAATAAATATACAACAGAGTATTTCTGTGAATAAGAATTCTCCCCTTTGCATATAGATTAGATAGATTAATCGAATATGCAAAGAAGGGAGATTTTTTTATGGAGTTTGATTTATATAAAGATATCCAGAAAAGAACGAACGGCGAAATCTACATTGGTGTCGTAGGACCGGTCCGCACCGGAAAGTCAACGTTCATTAAGCGGTTTATGGATCTGTTTGTACTTCCGTACATCGAAGATGAGGAAGAAAAAAAACGGACGCTCGATGAACTGCCTCAGTCAGCCGCCGGGAAAACGATCATGACGACAGAACCGAAATTTATTCCGCAGGAGGCAGCAGAGATCACACTTGCAGATGAGAGCAGTGTCAGTGTGCGTCTGATTGACTGTGTCGGGTTTATGGTAGAGGGAGCAAATGGTCATCTGGAGGGGGACGGATACCGCATGGTACATACGCCGTGGTTCGAGGAGGAAATTCCTTTTTCGGATGCAGCGAGAATTGGAACAGAAAAAGTAATCAAAGACCATGCAACCATTGGTATTGTGGTGACAACGGATGGCAGTATCGGGGAACTTCCGCGGGAAAATTATGTGGAGGCAGAACAAACCGCGGTGGAAAAGCTTAAAGAGATTGGAAAACCGTATGTGATTGTTTTAAATTCCGTGCGCCCATACAGCAGTGAGACACTTGCACTGAAAGAAAGTTTAGAGCAGGAATATCAGGCGGTAGTGGTTCCGGTTAACTGTCAGCAGATGCACCGGGAGGATCTGGTCACAGTTATGAAGGCGATTCTGTTTGAATTTCCGGTTACCCGTGTGGACTTTGCAATTCCAAAGTGGACGGAAATGCTTCCAATGGAACATAAATTAAAGGCAGCCATGATTCAGACGGCATCAAGACTGATGGATGGAATCGGCCGCGTGCGGGATGCAGCGGCTGTGCTTGCCGGGCAGGAATGGGTAAAAAGTGCAAATGAGCAGATGGGAGAAGAAGTTTTTCGTGACATCCAGCTGCAGACGGCAGATCTTTCCAACGGAACCGTGACGATCCGTATGGAGACAACGGAACAGTGCTATTTCTCCTACATCAGTGAGATGACGGGAATGCGGATCGAAGGGGAATATCAGATGATTTCCATGCTGCGTTCCCTCTCCCGGATGAAAAAAGAATACGAGCGTGTGGAAGATGCCATGGCAGCTGTGGAACAGAAGGGGTATGGAGTGGTCATGCCGGGGCTTTCGGATATCCGGATGGAAGATCCGGTGCTGATCCAGCATGCCGGAAAATATGGCGTGAAAATGCGGGCAATTTCCCCGTCCATTCATATGATCAAGGCAGACATTGAGACCGAAATAGCACCGATTGTCGGCAGTGAGGAACAGGCAAATGATCTGATTGCATATATCCGCGAGGGGGAGGAGAGCAAGGAAGGAATCTGGACCACAAATATTTTCGGAAAATCGGTCGGGGAACTGATGGAAGACGGCATCCGCAGCAAGATCCTGCAGATGGATGATGAGTGCCAGCTGAAACTGCAGGATACCATGCAGAAAATTGTCAATGACAGCAATGGGGGAATGATCTGCATCATTATTTAAGAGAAATAAAAAAAGTATGAATTTCAGTTGCTCTTGTTTTATTTTATTTTTGATTCTGTTATACTATTAGTTAATGAAATTCTGTATGTAATTGCAAAAAATAAGGAGAACAAATGAGCAACGAATATGAAACTCTCATGCGCTGTGTGCGCAGCGTGAGGACGAAAACAGATTTTGTGCCGAAAGTGGCACTGGTACTGGGGTCCGGTCTGGGTGATTATGCGTCGCAGCTTCGCGTGGAGGCCGCGGTGGATTATCATGAGATCGAGGAATTTCCGGTATCTACGGTGCCGGGCCATACCGGGCGCTTTGTGTTTGGTTATGTCGGGGATGTGCCGGTTGTGTGCATGCAGGGACGTGTGCATTATTATGAAGGATATTCCATGACGGAAGTGGTACGGCCGATCCGGCTGATGAAACTTCTTGGGGCAGAAGTTCTGTTTTTGACAAATGCAGCGGGCGGAATCCAGCTGGGCATGAAGGCGGGGGATCTGATGCTTCTTACCGGGCAGATTGCAAGTTTTGTTCCGTCGCCGCTCATTGGAGAAAATATAGAGGAACTGGGACCGCGGTTTCCGGATATGAGCCGGATTTATGATTATGATTTACAGAAAATCGCAAAAAAATGTGCGGCAGAGACCGGGGCGGATTTAAAAGAGGGAACGTATCTGCAGTTTACCGGGCCGGCCTATGAATCTCCACAGGAGGTGGCAATGGCGCGTACACTCGGAGCGGATGCCGTAGGAATGAGTACGGCATGTGAGGCTGTGGCGGCGAATCATATGGGGATGCGGATTGTGGGAATTTCCTGTATCTCGAATCTGGCATGCGGCATTTCGCCACAGCCATTGTCACATAAGGAGGTGCAGGAAGCAGCCGATGCGGTGGCTCCGGTATTTCAAAAGCTTGTAACACAGATGATAAAGGAGATTGGAACAACATGCAGGTAATTTTTATACATCACAGCTGTTTTCTGGTGGAAGTGGATGATCTGGTATTGATTTTTGATTATTTTGGCGGGGACCGGGTGAATGGTTTCCACTTTACGGGAAAGATTCCGGATTACGCACCGGATACAAAAATCTATATGTTTGCCAGCCACAAACATCAGGATCATTTTGACATGGATATTCTGCGCTGGAGTGAAAAATATACCAATATACATTATATTTTATCCAAGGATATCCGCATCAGTCCGCATTTTCTGCAAAAGCATGGAATTGACCCGGGGGTGCGGAAAAAAGTGACGTTTGTCTCCGCAAACAACCATTATGAAGTGGATGATCTAAAGATCCAGACCCTTTTGTCTACCGATGCAGGAGTGGCATTTTATGTGAATGTGCGTGGGGTGAGTATCTTCCATGCAGGAGATTTAAACGACTGGAAGATGGAACATGTGGGAGAACTTATAAACGGCAAACAGGAACGCACTTTCCGGCACGAGATCCGTAAGCTTGCGGACAAGCCGGTCAATTTTGCGTTTGTCCCGATGGATCCGCGGCTGGGACCGTATCAGACACTCGGGATTGATTTTGTGCTGAAAAACACCGATGCAGAATTTGTTTTCCCGATGCATATGTGGCAGGATTATTCTGCAATCAGGGAATACAAAAAACACATTACAAATCTTGGAATGGCAGACCGCGTAATTGAAATTGAAAGGGAGAATCAGGTATTTCCGTTCGGGGAACTCTAACTCTTGAATTTACAGAAAAATTCATATATAATAATTAAGTTAATGGGGTAACAACAGAGAGGAGAAAACTATATGACAGATTTTCTTTTATGTATTGGCAGATATGTGGTCGAGATGGCTGTTTTGGCTTTGATCGGCGGATTAGGGGCATTTATTGGTATCAGACTCCGCAGACACAAGGATGCGAAGGCTGACACGACGAAAGAATGATTTTGGAGGAACTGGTAATGAAAAAGAGTTATGGCGTAAATGAGCTGCGCCGGATGTATCTTGACTTCTTCGAGAGCAAGGGACATCTTGTCATGAAAAGCTTTTCATTAGTACCACACAATGACAACAGCTTATTACTCATCAATGCGGGAATGGCACCGCTCAAGCCGTATTTTACAGGACAGGAGATTCCGCCACGCAGACGTGTGACTACATGTCAGAAGTGTGTGCGTACCGGAGATATTGAAAATGTAGGAAAGACTGCGCGTCACCTTACATTTTTTGAGATGCTTGGAAACTTCTCTTTTGGGGATTATTTTAAGCATGAAGCAATTGCCTGGTCATGGGAATTCCTGACAAAGGTACTTGGGCTTGAGGAGGATCGTCTTTATCCGTCCATTTATGGAGAAGATGAGGAAGCATATGAGATCTGGACCAAAGAGGTAGGTGTTCCGGGAGAAAAAATCACACGTTTTTACCGTGATCCTGAGACCGGAGAATGTGACAACTTCTGGGAGCATGGTGCCGGTCCATGTGGTCCGTGTTCTGAAATTTACTATGATAGAGGCGAAAAATACGGATGCGGAAGTCCGGATTGTAAAGTAGGCTGTGATTGTGACCGGTTCATGGAAGTATGGAACAACGTGTTTACGCAGTTTGAAGGGGACGGCAAGGGCGGTTATACCGAGCTTTCCCAGAAAAATATTGATACTGGTATGGGGCTTGAGCGTCTGGCAGTTGTTATGCAGGATGTGGATTCCGTATTTGATATTGATACCATGAAAGCGATCCGCGACAAGATTTGTGAGATGTCCGGAAAGAAGTATGAAGTAGATGCCATGGATGACGTATCCATCCGTCTGATTACGGATCATATCCGTTCTTCCACATTTCTTGTATCCGATGGTGTTATGCCAAGCAATGAAGGAAGAGGCTACGTTCTGCGCCGTCTGATCCGTCGTGCGGCACGTCACGGAAAGATGCTTGGAATTGACGGACTGTTTCTTGCAAAATTATCAGAAACTGTCATCAATGAGAGCAAGGATGGATATCCGGAACTGGAAGAGAAGAAAGAATTTATCTTTAAGGTTCTGACACAGGAAGAAGAGAAATTCAATAAGACCATCGATCAGGGACTTGCCATTTTGTCTGACCTGATGGAGGAGATGAAGAAAAACGGCAAAAAGGAACTTTCCGGTGCCGATACATTCAAACTTTACGATACTTACGGATTCCCGGTAGATCTGACCGAAGAAATCCTTGAAGAAAAGGGCTTTTCCTATAATGAGGACGAGTTTAAGGCCTGTATGGAAGAACAGAGGCAGAAAGCTAGAAGTGCCCGTAAAGTGACAAACTACATGGGTGCGGATGCAACGGTTTACGAGCAGATTGATCCTTCCATCACAACAGAATTTGTCGGATACGAGAATCTGACATATGCTTCTAAAGTTACGGTTATGACGACCGAGACCGAGATCGTGGAAGCACTTTCCGATGGGGATGCAGGAACCATTATCGTAGAGAAGACTCCGTTTTATGCCACGATGGGCGGTCAGCAGGGTGATAAGGGACAGATCCGTACGGCAGACGGCGTATTTCAGGTAGAGGATACGGTTAAGCTTCTGGGCGGTAAATACGGACATATCGGGCATATGGTGTCCGGCATGATCCATACCGGCGAGGAAGTGGAACTGATGGTAGATGCAGACCTTCGCGCAAAGACCTGTGCAAACCATTCGGCAACCCATTTACTGCAGAAAGCACTCCGAGAAGTGCTGGGTACACATGTCGAGCAGGCGGGTTCTTATCAGGACAGTGAACGTACCAGATTCGATTTCACCCACTTTGCAGCCATGACTCCGGAAGAGTTACAGAAAGTGGAAGACATGGTCAATGAAAAGATCAACGAGGGCATGGAAGTCCGTACCGATATCATGACCGTTGATGAGGCAAAGAAGACCGGGGCAATGGCTCTGTTTGGCGAAAAGTATGGGGAAAAAGTCCGTGTCGTTTCCATGGGAGAGTTCTCCAGGGAGTTCTGTGGCGGTACACATGTAAAGAATACCGCAGAGATCAAGACATTTAAGATTCTTTCTGAGAGCGGTGTTGCAGCCGGTGTGCGCCGTATCGAAGCACTGACCGGTGACAATGTGATTGCATACTACAAAAAGATGGAAGAAGAGTTTCAGGAAGCAGCGAAGGTTGTAAAATCCACACCTGCAAACCTTAAGGAACGTCTGGAGCATCTGACCGCAGAGATGAAAGATCTGCAGAGCGAGAATGAGGCGTTAAAGAGCAGGGCAGCAAAGGATGCACTTGGTGATGTGATGAATCAGATCGAGGATGTCAAAGGTGTGAAGCTTCTGGCAACCAGCGTATCCGGTGTGGATATGAATGGTCTGCGTGATCTCGGTGACCAGCTGAAGGATAAGATCGGTGAGGGCGTCGTAGTGATCGCATCCGATTGTGACGGAAAGGTAAACCTGATTGCCATGGCAACCGATGCAGCGATGAAGCAGGGGGCACATGCCGGTAATCTGATCAAGGCGATCGCTGGAAACGTCGGTGGTGGCGGCGGCGGACGTCCGAATATGGCACAGGCCGGTGGAAAGAATCCGGCGGGTATTCCGGATGCCATTGCACAGGCGAAGACGGCACTGGAAAACATGTTAAAATAATCTATAACTGATAACGCTTAAAAGAATATAATAAAAATGCAAAAAACAGGTAAAAAAGCGCAATAAGAATGCGATTTTACCTGTTTTTTGCAAATATTTATAGTATAATAACAGTAGATCCACTGTGAAATTTGTGTATATACAACAAAAGGTGGAAACGACATGAAGAAAGGGAGAGACTTTATGAAGAGAAAGAGGTTATTGTCAGCCGTGCTGGCAGGAATCTTTGCCGTGTCCATGCTGGGCGGCTGCGCATCGGCGGTGCCTCAGGGTGCAACGGAGACCACGCAGGGCGGTGCACAGGAGACGGACAGGACGAGCGGAACGGTAAAACTGAGAGTGTGGGCAGAGGAATCAACGTATGATGCGTTGAATAAGATGATCGACAGTTTCAAAGAAGAGTATAAGGGTCAGGCAACTTTTGATATCACCCTGGAACAGAATGCGGATTCCGATACGCGTGACAATGTGCTTGGAGATGTGCATAACGCAGCTGATGTGTTTATTCTTGCAGATGACCAGGTGGCTTCTATGGTGGCCGGCGGTGCATTGTATCCGGTTCCGAATGCGGACGAAGTGAAAAAAGCAAATGTGGAGGGCGCAATAGACGCTGCCACAGTCGATGATACGCTTTATGCATATCCCATGACTGCAGACAATGGGTATTTTTTGTATTATAACAAAAAGTACCTGAGTGATTCGGATGTCAAAACCCTTGACGGCATTTTAAAAGTAGCAGAAAAAAATCATAAGAAGTTTATGATGGACTGGTCTTCCGGCTGGTATCTGTATTCGTTTTTCGGAAATACGGGACTGGATTTCGGTATCAATGATGACAATGTGACAAACCACTGTGACTGGAATTCCACCGAAGGGGATATCAAAGGTGTGGATATTGCGCAGGCGATGCTTGACATCAGTTCCAGCAGTGGATTTGAAAATGCGGTGAATGAAGATTTTATTACAGATGCCAAAAAAGGCAGTGTAATTGCAGGGGTAAGCGGTGTATGGAGTGAGACCGAACTGAAAAAGATCTGGGGAGATGATCTTGGCGCAGCCAAGCTTCCGACCTATACCGTGGCAGGAAAACAGGTACAGATGGCTTCCTTTACCGGCTATAAGCTGATGGGAGTCAGTGCTTATTCGGCAAATCCACAGTGGGCAGCAAAACTGGCAGACTGGATGACCAATGAGCAGAACCAGACTGTCCGGTTTGAGATGAACGGACAGGGACCTTCCAATACAAAGGCAGCGGATTCGGATGCGGTTAAGGCTTCCCCATCCATTCAGGCAGTGATTGCACAGTCGGAATTCGGAAAACTGCAGCGTGTCGGAAACAGTTACTGGGATGCAAGCAAGGCATTCGGGAATACGATGGCAGCAGGAAATCCAAACCACGTAAAGTTACAGGAACTGATGGATAATCTGGTCAGTGGTATTACAAAATCAGCAGCAGGCTAAGAGGTGGGAGCATATGAATCAGAAAAAGAAATTAAGTACCAAACTTATCATTTTAATTCCGGTATTTATACTTGGAATATTCAGTATCATCTCGAATGTGATGTCTGTTTCTAATATCAGGAACGTTAACCGGAGTGCCGTACAGATTTCGGAAGTATCTTTAAAGAATGTTTCGGGTCTGGCAGAAATCCAGAAACAGACGCAGGACATCCATAATCTGGGTCTGTCCCATATCATAGCGGTGGATCTGGATTCCATGATCCAGCTGGTGGAAAAAATCCGCAGTCAGGAAGATGCATTGGAGAAAGATCTGGAAAGTTACAAGATATACGTGACACCGGATACCAAAAAAGAATACAATGATATCAAAAAAAATTACGAAGAATTAAAGTATGAATGTGCCAATGTTATGGCATTTTCCGCAGCAGGGAAAAGTGAAGATGCCTATGAACTTGCCAATGGAAAAATCAGCAAGTGTGCAGATGCCATTGAGTCGGATATCGAAAGTATCAAGAAAATTGTAAATCAGGATGCGGATGCACAGAGACAGAAACTGACATCTGCATACCATAGTTCAATAGGAACAAGCATAGTGACGATTCTGATTAGTATTGCGGCACTTTTTTCAGCAATGGTGGCAGTGCTTCGGTGGGTAATTTATCCGCTTGCAAATACGAACAGGGAAATGAATGAGATTATTTCCGAAATTGATAACCGGCAGGGTGACCTGACCCGCAGGGTTACCATTACCAACAACAAAGAAGTGGCATCTGTCGGTGGAGGCATCAATGCTTTTATGGCAAAGCTGCAGGAAATTTTCCGGATGATCAGCAGCAATTCCAGGGATCTTGAGGGTGTTGTAAATGAAGTGCGTGAGAGTGTGCAGACTTCCAACGGAAGTGTATCCGATCTGTCCGCACTGACGGAAGAACTTTCTGCAACGATGCAGGATATTTCCGACAATGCTTCACGGATTAATGAAAATACCGAATCGGTTGCCGGTGAAGTCAAGTCAATTGCAGAGAAAACGATTGAAATCAATCAGTATACAAAAGAAATGAAAGAGCATGCAGAGGCAATGGAACATGCTGCACGTGAAAATATGGATACAACGGGTGCGAAAGTAAATGACATTGTTTCCGTGCTGAGTCAGGCAATTGAGGACAGCAACAGTGTCAATCAGGTAGACAATCTGACAAACGACATCTTAAATATTGCAAGCCAGACAAACCTGCTGGCATTAAACGCATCCATTGAGGCTGCCCGTGCCGGGGATGCAGGAAAAGGATTTGCAGTGGTTGCCTCCGAAATCAGCCAGCTGGCAGCCGCCAGTCAGGAAGCGGCTAACAATATCCAGAGCATCAATGCCATTGTCATAACTGCAGTACATAATCTTGCAGACAATGCAAACGGACTGGTAGAGTACATGAATGAAAAAATCCTGCCGGAATTCCAGAAGTTTGTGGAATCCGGTGGCGCATATCATGACAAGGCAACGTTTATTGAAAGCGTCATGGCAGATTTTGAGGCAAAGACGGATTCTTTACAGAATTCCATGGATGAGATTGCAAATTCCGTAAATACGATTTCCCATGCGATCGAGGAAGGTGTCAGTGGCGTCGTTTCAGCAGCGGACAGCACACAGGTTCTTGTATCCGATATGGATAAAATTTCCAAGAAGATGGATGAGAATTTTGCGATTGCAGAGGGATTGAAGAAAGAAACTTCCGTGTTTACAAAGCTTTAAGCATGTGGAAGAAAAAAACTATGCAAATTTCGGAAAAACTATTGACAAATCAGGATATTTTGTTAAAATAATCGATAGTGCAATTAAGATTACCTTACAGTTGATGCACAATATCGCAACTGGAGGGAGGTTAGGAAAGAATGTCTAGTGTAATCGTAAAAGAGAATGAGACTTTAGATAGCGCATTACGCCGTTTCAAGAGAAACTGTGCGAAGGCTGGTATTCAGCAGGAGATTCGTAAGAGAGAGCATTACGAGAAGCCAAGCGTAAAGCGTAAGAAGAAATCTGAAGCTGCTAGAAAAAGAAAATACAACTAATGTATTTAACCCCGCGGGACAACTCGCGGGGTGCTTTTTTGCAGAAATGATCAGGATGAGGTGAACCATGAATCAAAATCTGAAAAAAATGATAAGTTATTACAAACCCTACCGGGCAGTTTTTGCGGCAGACATGTTATTTGCGACGCTTTCTGCGGCAGTGGCACTGACCATTCCGCTGGTTGTGCGGTATGTGACATCGACTCTGATTTATCAGCAGCCCCGGATGATGCTGCGGAAACTTTTTTTGATTGGCATCGGATTGTTTGTGCTTCTGGCATTGGACTGTTACAGCCGGTTTTTTATCGGAAATTATGGACATGTGATGGGGGCAAAAATGGAATATGACATGCGGGCCGAATTGTTTGGGCATCTGCAGAAGCTGTCTTTTTCCTTTTATGATGATGCAAAAGTCGGACAGCTGATGAGCCGTGTGACGGCAGATTTATTTGATATTACAGAACTGCTGCACCATGGCCCGGAGAATATTATCCTGTCGGTATTAAAGATAGTGGGAGCGTTTGTGATCCTGCTCAACATTAATGGATGGCTTGCGCTTGCCGCGTTTGCAGTGCTTCCGGTTATGTTTGTATTTGCATTTGCGTTAAATAAGCGGATGCGCCGGGCCTTTCAGCAGAACCGCATTAAAATTGCCGAGATTAATGAACAGATCGAGGATAATCTGTCGGGCATCCGTGTGGTGAAATCGTTTGCCAATGAGGCAATTGAAAACGAAAAATTTCGTCATGGGAATGACGGATTTCTTGCAGCAAAGAAGAACAGTTATCATTACATGGGAAGCTTTCAGGCCGGGGTGGGGGTTTTTACAACACTGATTCAGGTAAATGTCATCCTTGCCGGAGGGGTTCTTATTGCAAAGGGAATGGTCACGGTCAATGATCTGGTTACGTTTTTGCTGTATATTGGGGTATTTACCGATCCAATCCGGACACTGGTGGACTTTACCGAGCAGTTTCAGAATGGCTATACGGGATTTGAACGGTTTCAGGAAATTATGAATATCGAACCGGAAATCCAGGATGCAAACGATGCGGTAGCACTGACCGATGTGAAAGGAACCATTGATTTTGAAAATGTTTCTTTTCAGTACAAAGACAATCAGGAGAAGGTGCTTAACCGGATCAATCTGCATGTGCCTGCAGGGTCATATATGGCACTGGTGGGATCATCCGGTGCCGGAAAGACAACGCTTTGTTCCCTGATTCCGCGATTCTATGATGTGACCGGGGGATGTATCCGTGTGGATGGGAAAGATGTCCGTAAGGTGACGTTAAAGAGCCTGCGTGACCACATCGGAATGGTGCAGCAGGATGTATACCTGTTTGCGGGAACAATTTTTGAAAATATACGATATGGAAAGCCAGATGCGACAAGGGAAGAAGTGATTGCCGCTGCAAAAAATGCCAATGCCCACGAATTTATCATGGCATTTCCCGATGGATATGATACAGATATCGGACAGCGTGGAATCAAACTCTCCGGAGGACAGAAGCAGCGGCTTTCCATAGCCCGTGTCTTTTTGAAAAATCCACCGGTTCTGATCTTTGATGAGGCAACTTCCGCACTGGATAACGAGAGCGAGAGGGTCGTACAGGAATCATTGGAGAAACTGGCAAAGAACCGTACGACATTTGTGATTGCCCACCGTCTGACAACGATCCAGAATGCACAAAAAATTCTGGTTCTGACAGAAGATGGGATTGCGGAATCCGGTTCCCATGAAGAACTGCTGGCACGGGGCGGTGTGTATGAAAAACTTTATCATATGCATTATTAGACCGGCTGTGTCACAACTTGCATTATTATAAAAAAACGAGTAAAATAGAATAGATTTTGAAAAAACAAAAAGGAGTGGATTATCATGACAAAAATAGATATTATCTCCGGATTCTTAGGAGCCGGAAAAACAACTTTTATCAAAAAGATGATAGATGAGGCATTTACAGGGGAAAAGATTGTCCTTATCGAGAATGAATTTGGCGAGGTCGGCATTGACGGTGGTTTTTTAAAGGATGCTGGAATCCAGATTACAGAGATGAATTCCGGATGTATCTGCTGTTCCTTAGTCGGTGATTTTGGCAAGAACTTAAACGAAGTTATTACCAAATATCATCCAGACCGTATCTTAATCGAGCCATCCGGTGTCGGTAAGCTTTCGGATGTTATGAAATCCGTAATCGATATTGAAAAAGAGCAAGATGTAAAATTAAACGCACTGGTAACGGTTGTGAACGCGCTCAAGGCAAGCAAACAGATGAAGGCGTTTGGTGAGTTTTTTAACAATCAGATCGAATATGCAACTACCGTTATTTTAAGCCGCAGCCAGAACGCCACGCCGGAGCAGCTGGAGTTTTGCGTGAATAAGATTCAGGAGCTGAATTCAAAGGCCGCCATTATTACAACCGACTGGGCAAAATTGTCCGGTGAGCAGATCCTTAAGGTCATGGAAGGACAGGATAATCTGGAAATGAAGGCTCTTGCAGAGGCACATCATGCAAAGGAAGAGGCAGAACATGAGCATGAGCACCATCATCATGACCATGACCACGAAGAACATGAGCATCATCATGACCATGACCACGAAGAACATGAGCATCATCACGATCATGACCATGACCATGAGCATGATGAAAACTGTACCTGTGGCTGCCATGACCATGAGCACCATCACCATCATCATGCAGATGATGTATTTACCAGCTGGGGCAAGGAGACACCGCACAAATTCGAGCGTGCAAAACTTGAGGAAGTACTTAAGAAGTTTGTCGATTCTGACAATATCCTCCGCTCAAAAGGTATGGTGGAGAGTACCGATGGTACCTGGCTGTACTTTGATATGGTTCCGGGCGAGTATGAGATCCGTGAGGGTGAGCCGGATTACACCGGACGTATCGTGGTAATCGGAACGGAGATTCATGAGGACGAATTACTGAAGACATTTGGTCTTTAAAATGCTGTAAACCCCAATAAAAATGTAAGGAGAGCAATTATGGCACAGGATATTCCGGTATATTTATTTACAGGATTTATGGACAGCGGAAAAACAACTCTCGTAGAAGAAACGCTGTTTGAGAATAACTTCGGTGATGGTTCGAAAGGAATTATCATCATGTGCGAAGACGGCGAGAAAGAATATGACGAAGCAAAATTGGCAACCATCAACTTCAAGCTGGTAACGGTCGAAGAGGAAGAGGATTTTACGCCTGCAAAACTGCAGGAAATCCAGGACACCTATCAGCCGGAACAAATTTTTATCGAGTACAACGGCACCTGGGGGATGGACAAGCTGCTTGAGGCAAAAATGCCGGAGGGCTGGGTGATTGTACAGTCACTGGCGACCGTAGATTCCACGACGTATGATCTGTATATGAATAATATGCGTGCAATGATGCAGGAACAGGTTTTTTCCAGTGATGTGGTTATTTTTAACCGTACAGATGATGATACCGATCGCGGACATCTGCGCCGTACCATTAAGAACATCAACCGGAAAGCGCAGATCGTCACGGCGACCTTCCGTCAGATGGATGACGATCAGTCCGTGACGCCGGACGCGAA
>OGYW01001964.1_pt1 | contig 16713 bp, 10 predicted proteins | sample 1576621 | NCBI WGS metagenome assembly OGYW01 (sample SAMEA3541528, study PRJEB24748) | human gut metagenome | biome: human gut; feature: human-associated habitat; material: faeces | place: China | collected 2012 | reverse complement strand
TTACCCGCTCCACCTTTCTGCGTGGAGATTGCCACATAAGTTGCTTCTTTCATTTTTTTGATAATTTATTTGGTTATACATCTGTCCGGTGGCGGTAGCGTATTGTCATTAGTACGTACGCACGCACTCCCATTCATTTATTTATTCACTCCTTAATCCGGCTGTGCCTGCGGGTATTCATCGGTTTGTCCAACCGTCCATGCTTTTATCCGTCCGCACGGACGTGTGCTTGGAAAACTATCTGAATACATACACCTGTTTTCAACCGTTTGGATTGATGCCCGGATTGCTGTCCGAACATCTGGCGGAAGGAGTGTATTTTCAGTCCCACATCCGAATCACACTGCAAATAAACAAGGATATTTTGGAACTTGTATCACTTCTCCGGCAAGTGGCAGCACGTTGCGCCGGTTGGCACTGATTGTCCGGGTCAAGCCTCTGTCGGACATCGCCTTAAGGGCGTAACTTTGCACCCGAACGGCAGGGTACGCCGCAGGTGGCGCAGCCCGGAGTTTGAAAGGAATCATCCCCAATCCGTCCCCGACGGATTTTTATGTTCACCTGAACATAGCAAGGTATGTTTTCAGCCGCTCAAAACATTTTGAGCAGCCACGAAAACGCCTTGCCCTTGCAGGGGGCGGGCTTACCCTCCGAAGTCGGGAAGCCTCTCAAACCTGCGGTGCTGTGCCTCAAAGCGGCGGCTTATGCCGTCAAACCGCTAAATCCAAAGTAATATGAGTGAAAAAAGAAGAAACAAAGGCGGGAGAAATCCCAAACTCGACCCGGCGGTGTTCCGCTACACCGTCCGTTTCAGTGAGGAGGAACACAACCGTTTCCTCTCCATGTTCGAGAAGTCAGGCGTAAACGCCAAGTCGGTTTTCCTGAAAGCGCACTTCTTCGGGCAGCCGTTCAAGGTGCTGAAAGTGGACAAGACGCTGGTGGATTACTACACCAAACTGTCCGATTTTCATGCGCAGTTCCGCGCGATAGGCACGAACTACAACCAAGTAGTGAAGGAACTGAGGCTGCATTTTTCCGAGAAAAAGGCGATGGCGTTGCTTTACAAGTTGGAGCAACAGACCGTCGAACTCGTAAAACTGAGCCGTAAGATTGTGGAACTTTCAAGGGAGATGCAGGAAAAATGGTCGCAAAAATCAGTGTAGGAAACTCGTTGTATGGCGCACTTGCCTACAACGGGGAGAAGATCAACGAGGCGAAAGGGCGGCTTCTGACAACCAACCGCATCTACAATGACGGTACGGGAACGATGGACATCCACCGGGCTATGGAGGACTTTCTCGCTCTGATGCCCGTGCGGTCGAAGGTGGAGAAACCGGTGGTGCATATCTCGCTCAATCCGCATCCCGACGATATTTTGACGGACACGGAGCTTCAGAACATCGCACGGGAGTATCTGGAGAAGATGGGCTTCGGCAACCAGCCGTATCTCGTTTTCAAGCATGAGGACATCGACCGCCACCATCTGCATATCGTGACGGTCAGGGTGGACGAGAACGGCAGGAGCATAGACACCCGGAACAATTTTTACCGGAGCAAGCAGATAACACGCGAACTGGAACGGAAGTACGGGCTGCATGACGCGGAACGCAAGAATCGCCGTCTTGACACGCCGCTGCGCAAGGTGGACGCCTCTGCGGGCGACGTGAAGAAGCAGGTGGGGAATATCGTTAAGGCTTTGAACGGGCAATACCGTTTCCAAACGATGGGAGAATACCGTGCCCTCCTTTCCTTATATAATATGACAGTGGAGGAAGCACATGGCAATGTGCGCAGACGTGAGTATCACGGGCTGGTCTATTCCGTCACGGACGACAAGGGCAACAAGGTCGGCAATCCTTTCAAGTCCTCGCTGTTCGGGAAGTCCGTCGGCTATGAAGCCGTACAGAAGAAGTTTGCCCGTTCCAAGCAGGAGTTTAAGGAGAGGAAACTTGCCGACATGACGAAACGCACCGTCCTTTCCGTGCTGGAAGGCACGTATGACAAGGAGAAGTTTGTAGCCACCCTCAAAGGAAAGGGCATCGACACCGTACTACGCTACACGGAGGAAGGGCGCATCTACGGAGCCACGTTCATCGACCACCGTACGGGCTGCGTGCTGAACGGCTCACGCATGGGCAAGGAACTTTCCGCCAACGCCTTGCAGGAACACTTCACGCAGCCTTACGCTGGACAGCCGTCGATTCCGCTTTCCGTTATGGTGGAGGGACAAGAGGACAAACAAGGATATTCCGGAGGGGAATACGAGAACCATTCGGGTGGTATGAACCTGTTTGCCCCCGAAGGTCCGGCAGTGGACGCCGAGGAGGAAGCCTTCATCCGGGCGATGCAGCGCAAGAAGAAAAAGAAGAAGCGCAAGGGCTTGGGAATGTAATCGAAAATATCAACAATCAAAAAAATCAATGTATGTCACAACAAGAAGACGATTTGAGGGCATTGGCGAAAATCATGGATTTTCTGCGTGCCGTGAGTATTATTTTAGTGGTCATGAACGTGTACTGGTTCTGTTATGAAGCCATACGGCTCTGGGGTGTGGACATCGGTGTGGTGGACAGGATACTGATGAACTTCAACCGCACGGCGGGGCTGTTCCGTTCCATCCTCTACACGAAACTATTTGCCGTCCTCCTGCTTGCCCTGTCCTGTCTGGGGACAAAGGGCGTGAAGGGCGAGAAAATCACGTGGGGGAAAATCTGGGCGGTCCTTGCCGTGGGCTTCGTGCTGTTCTTCCTCAACTGGTGGATACTGGCCCTGCCATTGCCGGTGGAGGCGGTGACGGGACTGTATATCCTGACCGTTGGCGCGGGCTATGTATTCCTGCTGATGGGCGGTCTGTGGTTGAGCCGCCTGTTGAAGCACAACCTCATGGATGATGTGTTCAACAACGAGAACGAGAGCTTCATGCAGGAAACAAGGCTTATCGAAAGCGAGTATTCGGTCAATCTTCCGACACGGTTCTACTACAAAAAGCGTTGGAACAACGGATGGATCAATGTGGTGAATCCTTTTCGTGCCTCCATCGTGTTGGGTACGCCGGGTAGTGGAAAGTCATACGCGGTGGTAAACAGTTTCATCAAGCAGCAGATTGAAAAGGGCTTTTCGATGTATGTATATGACTTCAAATTCAGCGACTTATCTACAATCGCCTACAACCATCTGCTGAACCACCCGGAGGGTTACAAGGTGAAGCCGAAGTTTTATGTGATAAACTTCGACGACCCGCGACGCTCGCACCGCTGTAATCCCATCCACCCGGATTTCATGGAGGATATTACGGATGCCTACGAGAGTGCCTATACGATAATGCTCAACCTCAATAAAACATGGGTGCAGAAGCAGGGCGACTTCTTTGTGGAATCACCTATTATTTTGTTTGCCAGCATTATATGGTATCTCAAAATCTATCAAGGCGGCAAATACTGCACGTTCCCCCATGCGATTGAGTTCCTGAACCGCCGCTATGAGGATATTTTCCCGATACTGACCTCTTACCCGGAATTGGAAAACTATCTTTCTCCGTTCATGGACGCATGGCTCGGAGGGGCTGCGGAGCAGTTGATGGGGCAGATAGCAAGCGCGAAAATCCCTTTGTCAAGGATGATTTCCCCGCAGCTCTATTGGGTGATGTCGGACAGCGAGTTCACGCTGGACATCAACAATCCCGAAGAACCGAAAATACTCTGTGTGGGCAACAATCCCGACCGTCAGAATATCTACGGGGCCGCTCTCGGTCTGTATAACTCCCGTATCGTGAAACTCATCAACAAGAAAGGGATGCTGAAGTCGTCGGTCATCATCGACGAGCTGCCCACGATTTATTTCAAGGGGTTGGACAACCTTATCGCCACCGCGCGAAGCAACAAGGTTGCCGTGTGTCTGGGCTTTCAGGATTTCAGCCAGTTGGTGCGCGACTACGGTGATAAAGAAGCGAAGGTCGTGATGAACACCGTCGGCAATATCTTTTCCGGTCAGGTGGTGGGTGAAACCGCCAAGACGCTTTCCGAACGCTTCGGTAAGGTGTTGCAGAAACGGCAGTCCATTTCCATCAACCGGCAGGATGTTTCCACCTCCATCAACACGCAGATGGATTCACTCATCCCGCCGAGCAAGATTTCCGGCTTGACGCAGGGTATGTTTGTCGGTTCGGTGTCCGACAACTTCAACGAGCGTATCGAGCAGAAGATTTTTCATTGTGAGATTGTCGTGGATGCCGAGAAGGTGAGGCGCGAGGAGAAAGCCTACAAGAAAATCCCCGTCATTACCGACTTTACGGACGGGGACGGCAACGACCGCATGAAGGAAACGGTTCAGGCGAATTACAGGCGCATCAAGGAGGAAGTGAAGCAGATTGTTCAAGAGGAACTGGAACGTATCGCAAATGATGAAAACTTGAAACACCTGTTGCAGCAGAAATAACAGATTCCTTTATATATGAAAAAGGGGATGTGTCAAAACACCCAAAATATGAAAATTACCCCTGTCACAGATATCTGTAGCAAGGGTAATTTTGTTAAAAAGAGAGTTTTGACGCCCTCTTTTTATTCTCAGATTTGAGATGCTTGTTGATGGTGGTAATGGCAAGCGTCAGCAAATAATTTTTCAGCTCTGTATCGTCTTTAAGCAGTATGCTGTATTCTTCGGCAAACATTCTCAACAGTCTGGTTCTGAGTTTCGACATTTCTTCACCGAAAGGTATCTGTCGGTTTTCTTGCCAATACTCAATCACTACGGAAGATACCAGCCACTTGAACTCGGATTTCATCTCTTTGCCGAGTTTCTTGAAGCGGATTTGTTCGCTAATTGGCGGCTCGTTGTATGGCATCATGTCTGCCGGGTCATAAACGGATATACTGCCGATACCATAATCCATGATTATCGGTAAATCAGTTTTTACATCATTCTTATGTTTCTTCTTTTTAGCCATACCCGTTATTGTTGCAGGAAACCTTTACCTTTATCAGTAAGATAGTATTTCTGTTGCGGACTCTTGGAGCCTACGGGATAAAGTGAAAGGACCAAACCGGAATTTATTGCCGGATGGATATAGTTCTTTAAGAAATTCCTTTTATCTTTCATTCCCGTTTTCTCCATGATTTCTTTAGCAGAGAGAGTGTTGTTCCCAATAGCAGACAACAGTTTTCCTAACTGTGGGGTTACTGTGGGGTTACTATAGGGTTGCTGTGGGGTTGCTGTGGGGTCTTGTCCTACTGTAGTTCTTGTATAATGAAACACAATCCATACAGCATTGCCGTCGGTATGAAACTCCGGATCCGGAATACCGACACGGCGACATTCGTTTACCATAAGGGCTATGCCACGTCCCCAACTCTCCAATACTGCACTTTTGTACAGCACATTGGCTACTATCAGATTTTGTGGTTCGGAATTGTGGCCACCCAACAGTTTCTCAATGGTAATATCAGGCGGAAATGTTCCGCTGTTTTCAATCTCCACGCGGTCATCATAGATAGCAATCCCGACTGAACTGCCGGGGCGATGGTAAACACGATGTGCAAAAGCATTTATGCAACATTCTCTCAATGCCTTATATGGCACATTCAGTTCCTCTTCTCTGTACAAACCTTCAATTTTACCGGAAAGGGACAAATGCTTGAAGAAAAATGCCATTGCAGCATCCAGCAAGTTGAATATATTGCCTGTCACACGCTGATTATCTAAAAATTCATCTTTTGTCGTTCCTTTGAACCGGGCTAAACGGAGCAGACATTGGGGATAATGGTAGAAGTTTCGTCCGAATAGGACAACGGAAGCATTGTTCAGCTTTCCATCATTCAACAAGTCAAATTTTTCAAGGATGGTTCGGACATCCTCCTGCATAGAACCTTCCGGCAAACGTCCGCCTCTGATTCCTCCACGTACTGCGCCCAAGATTGCCGTTTCGTCAAGGTCGGATATTTTCAAGCTGGGATTTTGCATGGAATCCCAAGCATAGGTTCCGCCTCGCTGCATAACCAACAGGTTGTATATACCCTGCGGCATGGCAGATGTAACGCTCTCTATCCGTTGATAAGCCCTCCCCTTATAGGTGAACGGGCGCATATATCGTTGTTCTTCCGCTGATAAAGCTATAACACTTTTGTTCGTTCCCGGAATGTCTGTATAGGATATATCAATGGTCGCAAACGGCTCGATTCGTCTGATGGTTTCAGCAATATCGCGCTTCGTCTTGTCGCTCACTTCCTGACCGATAATCTTTCCCTTGTCGGTTACACCGAACAGCACCGTGCCGCCCGTACCGTTCAAGAAGGCACAAAGAGTTTCAATTCCACGCTCCAACTGCCCGGTAGTTTCTTTGAACTCAACTGTCCCGCCTTCGGCTCCGGCAATCAGTCCATTCAATATTTCGAGGTTATCTATTTTCATCCGTCATTGATTAATACTTGCAAAGTTAATGATTTTAATCGGCTTTCCGGCAGATAATAGAGTGATTGTAAATGAAGAAGGATAAGAAACCGTATAATCCGGCCGCTTATCCTTTGTTTGGCATTCGTTTATCTCCTCATCCGCTCCAATTCATCGTCATGTCGCATCTTCGCGTTCAGTTTGTCCTGCATCTTTTCAAGGAAGTAGGTGCGACTGTCGCTTTTCCTGCGTTTGATGTCCGTATAGAAGCGGTAGCAGTCTTTGGACTCCACACCGAAAAAGGAATAGAGGACAGGGGCAAGCTCTTTCAGCGAAGCCTTGCCGCCATTGATGCAGCCGGTGGCGTAGAGGGCATAGATTAGTTCTACCAACTCGACGGCATTACCGGTCCATTGCAGGGCTGGGACTGTGGCTTTGGTTTCGGATGTGGATGTTAGTGGTGGCACGGAGGTAATTGCAGAAGCGGATACCATCTTCTGCATCTTTCGGATGAGTGATAACGCCTTGCGGATATACACAGTGACGACATTCTCCTCCGATGCCGACAAGTTCTGCGGATGGTGCTGTAATTCGATTTCGGCAAAAGCCAACGCCACAATAATATGCTTGGCATCATTGCCGCCGTAGCACAGGTTTATTACTTCCTGCACGAATCCGCCGTATGCCGTTTCCGTGCTACCGTTGTCTTTTCCGTTTATCAGGGCGAAAAACTGTGTTTCCGCCAATATGAGATGGTTCATTATCTTTTCTGTTTTGAGGGTTTACACTTGTTTATCAGTGTGCGCACACTGATATATGGGCAAATCATAGCCCTAAACACGAGAAAAGATTGTGAGAAAATTGTACTACATTGTTTTTCAGAAAGATAAAATTCAAAAATAATTTTATCCTTGATTGCATCCCTTGTGAAATGTGTTCAGATTCTGAACATGTGTTCACTTTCTGAACACGGAAATTCCGCCAAGATGTTCATAATCTGAACATTTTATGCCCGTGGCTCTTTATGATAGGTAAGCCGGATTACTCCGTCCCTATAAGTTTTGTTCTCCATAAGCCGCCAGTCATTCATAGGTAGTGCTGACTTGAAAAAATGCGCTCCGTTTCCGTCGATGGTTGGAACAACGTATAGTATGATTTCATCTATCACGTTCATCCGTAACAGTCCGTTGGCATATTCGGTATTCCCGGCAGTTACTTCCAACAAATGGCAAATGCTTCCACCTTCCTCTCTCCATTCTTGAAGCACGGATACCGAATAGTCGGATGTCAGCTTATACAGGGCATTGGCACGTATTTCATCCATACCGTAATCTTCGGTTTGAAGCAACCGCTTCCGGGGATGCAGTTTCATCGGACAGCCATCTATTGAGATAACGGCAAGTAATTGTATTTTCGCCATAACGTATTTCCTTTCCTTTTTGGCGAGGCAAAAAAGTAGCGTGCAATTCACACTACTTTCAAGCGATGGCTCTGGTAAAGCCTTTACGGAGAGTACGTGAATGCACGCTATGCGTAAGCATAGCATAAGCATCACGCAATCGTCTCCGTAGTTTCAATTTACCAGATTTTCGCTCGAAACGCCTTGCGGTCTTATGTCTATATCATCGGCGAAAAGTTACCCAATCGCCTGCTATTTTCTGAAATACAATTGCAAAGTTAATCAATTATTGCCATTTACAGCCATACTCCGGTCAGTTTTCTTCATTCAATCCATATTCTACCAATTTATTATACAGCGTTGTCCTGCCGATACCCAGTATCTTTGCAGCCATTTTCTTGTTACCGGCTGCTTGTTTCAAAGCACGCAGGATACGTCCTCTTTCTTCATCCCCGCTCTTCAATGTAAAACAAGCGGAAGTAGCGGACGGTTCATTGTCAAGTTCCAAATCGGCTTCGGTTATCATATCGCCTTCTGATTGCAGGACTGCCGTCTGTATCTTCTGTTTCAACTCGCGCACGTTGCCCGGCCACGCATGGGCGAGCAGGGCATTACGGGCAGATGCGGCAAAACCTTTTACTTCACGTTCCAACTCACGGTTTGCCATTTCACGGAAGAACTCGGCCAATGGCATGATGTCTTCCGGGCAGTCGCGCAAGGGCGGCATGGTTATCACATACTCCTGCAAGCGATAGAGCAAATCCTGCCGGAACCGCTTTTCCGTTACGGCTTTCTGCAAATCCTCGTTGGTTGCAGCCACTATCCTCACGTTGGCTGTTTTGTCCTCCTTTGCTCCGACGGGACGGTAACGGCGTTCCTGTATGGCGCGGAGCAGCATCTGTTGCATCTCCATTGTTAGGTTGCCCACTTCGTCAAGGAACAGCGTGCCGCCATCCGCTTCCAGAAAATACCCCGTCTTGTTTGCTTCGGCACCCGTAAACGCGCCCTTGACGTGTCCGAAGAAGGCGGATTGTATCAATGACGGGGACAAGGCTCCGCAGTCCACTGCCACAAAAGGTTTATCGGCAAGTTTGCTTTGTTGGTGTATATGTTGTGCGATATGTTCCTTGCCCGTACCGTTCTCGCCCAGTATCAGCACGCTCATCCGGGTGGTGGCTACAAGGCGCACACGTTTCTTGATTTTCTGATAGGCTTCGCCCTGCCGGACGAATATCGGAATGTTCCATTGTAGTCGCTTTTCATGTTCTTTTTGCAGGGTGCGGATAAGCGGTATCAGTTTATCCTCCAACAACTGTTTCTGTATGTAATCCTTTGAGCCGAGCTTCATACTTTCCACTGCCGTATGCACCTCCCCGTAATTGGTCATAACGATAAACACCTGTTGTTTGTCGTTGGCACGCATCCACCGTAACAACTCTATGCTTTCACCGTCGGGGAGGCGTAGGTCGGCAACGACAATATCATCCACCTCTGACTTTACCAATAGTTTCTTGGCAGTGGCAAGATTATATGCCGACATAGTATCGAAGCTGTCTTTCTTCAGCAGGTTGCAGACATAATCGTTATAGACGGGGTTGTCCTCAATCACAAATACTTTCATCCGACAACCTCCTTTCCTTTTGCGCAAGTTCTATGATAACTGTTCCCATACGAAGCATGGCATCCACGCATTTCCGCAATTCCATTTCGGAACATTCAGATTCTTGATGCAGCAGTTCATACAGGTTCCACAAGGGTTTGTCAGCACGGATAACAGCCCATGAACTTCGCTGACGGTGTATCCATTCGTCCAACGCCTTGCGGTCATTCCTCTCCATGATTTCCCGGACAGCCTGCATATCCTTTTCTGTTTCGGTTATCAAACGGTCGAGCATCGCCCGTTTGTCACCATATGCAAGCAGAGAGGACAAGTCGGGAAGTTCATCCTTGTCCGTACTTGTCAAAAGGCATTTGTCTGATACAGCAACCAGTTCGGAAATGGAAAATGGCTTGAACAGGCAGGCGGTAAATCCATTTTCCAACAGCTCCTCTTCGCTGCAACTGCCGGAGGCGGTCGCCACGACAATGGGAATCTCTTTCGAGTTGCTGACACTTGACGAGCGTAACAACTCCAACACCTCATAGCCGTTAATCTCCGGCATCTTCATATCGGTTATCATGAGGTCGTATGTGTGCTGCCGCATGGCTTCCATTGCATCGCCAATAGTGGTGAACGTGTCGCAATGCACACCTATACCAGCATACATTTCCTTTGTCATGGATAATACCATCGGATTGTCGTCCAATACGATGACAGAATAAGGTCTTTCTATATGAGCCAGACTTTCTGCGTCTGTCTGTTCTTCAATACCAATATCGGCAGTGTTCATTGGCAACTCCACAGTAAAACGACTGCCTTCTCCTTTTTCGCTTTCCAAGCGTATAGTGCCGCCAAGCATCCCGACTATCTGTTTCACAATGCTTAACCCCAATCCGAAACCGTCTTGCGTGGCGGCGTTGGAAAGCCGCTCGAACGCTCCGAACACTCGCTGTTGTTCTTCCGCACTCATGCCGGTTCCGGTGTCCTCTACTACAAGGGTCAGCCTATTGCCGTCATAGCTTATGACAAGTGAAACGCTTCCGGCATTCGTGAACTTGACGGCATTGCCCAGCAGGTTGTCGCATATCTGTATGATGCGCTCCTTGTCGCCATTCAGGATAATACCCTCCGGGCACTCGATGGTAAGTTTAAGATATTTTGCTTCTGCTTGTTGCGTAAACTCCGTTTGCAACAGCTCCGCGATGTTTTCCAAACGAAACGGACGGACATTCGCCTGTTCCTTGCCGCTGTCCAAGCGGAAGAAGTCAAGCAGGGAGTTGAGCATGTCGGTCATTCTCTTGGAGGCTTGCAGGATATTGTCCGCATAACCGCTTATCTTTTCTTCTTCGTTGTCCTGCATCAGTTCCGCATATCCATGTATGGCAGTCAGTGGTGTGCGTAGCTCGTGGGTGATGGTGTGCATCGCTTTCTTGCGTGAGGCTATCAACGATTCGTTTTGTTTTACGGACTTTTGCAGTTGCCCGATTAAATCTGTTGTCTTACGTTTGTACTGCTTGATGCGGGTGGCATAGCGGTGAATGATGATGTATGAAATAATGAGCAACAGCAGCATGACACCCGTTATGATACCTACCTGCAAGAACGACTTTTCACGCATAGCGGATATTTCCGCCTCACGTTCCTGCAAGTCAGCCTGCACCTTGTGGTCCATCTGCTGGATAAGGGTTTGCAGTTGGCGGTTCAGTTCCGCATTGCGGCTGGCAAGGCTGTCGGCATATTCCGACAGACGATGGCTTTGGGCACGTTGTTGCGCTATCATATCACGGTTCAGTGTGTAGAGCATCGTGGTGGTCGTCGTCGGAGGTGCTTCCTGTTTCTTGCCGAACAACCCGAGAAAACCTTTCCTCCTCTGTTTCTTCGGCTCTTCCTGCCTGCTCGTTTGCACTATCACCGGCACCTGCTTGGCTATCCGGCGGTTGATGTCCGCCTGTTGTTCCAGAGCCTCCATGATGGCGCACAGCCGCTTTTCCTTGTCCTCCAGCAAGTGGCGCACGCTGTCTATGCGCACCGATTCGTAATGGCTCTTGAAGCGGCAAAGCATACTATCCACCGCCATCCGTTGCCGCCGGTATGCCGCCACATCCTTATCGTCCCATTCCAGCACCGACTCGCCCAAAAGTGACAACTCCACCACACCCACATACGCATCGTGTGTTTCCTTGCGGAAGCGGTTGATTTCACGGTTCTCCCGTTCCAGCAACTCCAAGTCGCGCCATTCGCCGAGCCACGTGCAGATGATGCCGCCCACCAGCAGGACTATCAACAGATAGCCTGCGGCAAGCAGCTTGCGGAAATGCTTGGTAGTGGTAACGAATTGTTCGCTCATTTGCTGTTTGTGTAAATACCGTTATTCAACATACGCATATAGGTCGTGGAACTTCGCAGGTTCATGGATGAGAATGGCGGCCATGCTACCGATGACCGCCATAAGTATGGCATAGCCGAAAAATATTTTATATCGCAGCGACACTGTTTGTTGATGAAAAATATAATTGGTTAACTAAATATCAATATCACAGGATAGTGATCCCCACCCTTCATATGATATCTTAGTACACATGTTCTTAGCTGTAATCTGCTATCGATAAGGAAATAATCTAATTCTCGACCTGAAAGATGTGTTGGCATACCACAACATGCAAAATTAGCACTATTTCCCGGCCTACTCCTGGTACCTGTGTAAATATTCTGATAATTCGCTTGGAGTCATATTCATGTCCCCACCAATAATAAATGGGTGATTTGCGGATGATACCAATTTATTTATATCTATAGCACCACATCCGGATTGGCAATGAATGGTATAAATTTCAAGGCCTCTATAATTAAGACCAATAGACCACCGACCTGTTCCTGACTGCGCATAAGAATAGGAAGGGCTAAAATTTATATCTGCAATGACACCAGTATTACACCGTGTGTTCCATCACGTCCTCCTTTCTTTATTGGGGTTATACTTCGGTTCTTTCCGTTGCGGGCGGAACTTTTTCCGCCCGACGGTTTACTGCTTCCTCAAGGTAGGCAATGCTCCTTTAAGTTCGTAACGCCACTCTGAGCCTGCGTTCTGCAAGGCGCGGTTCATGGCATCAACGGCTTTCTGCCAGGTAACGTAAGTGCCGTCTACCTTCGTAGATTCGGGGGCGGTCTTATAGCCTCGTTCCTGATTGTTCTTCCAGTAGCAGGCGGTCACGGTGGTGTAGTTATCTCCCAACAAGCCGAAGATATGTACATTGCCAGTGCTACTACCCGTACTGGTTACGTTGCCCGTGGCATAGCAGGCAAGAACGCCGTTTCCTCCGTTGAATCCCACCAGACCGCCGCCAGAGATATTCTTTACGGGGTCTATTTCTATGATCACGTTGCCCGTGGCATAGCAAGCGGTCAGGGTGGCACTCGAATTCGTCTGACCTGCCACGCCGCCGACATCGACCGTTCCCTTCACTGTGGCAGAGGAACTGCATCCGGTGATGGAACCGCCTATTTGAGCACCCACCACACCGCCGACATACACCGTGCCGCTGACGCTGCCCGACACCGAGCAGTTTTCAATGGTGCCCCAGCTATATCCTGCCACGCCGCCAATACTGCCGCCATATATTTGATTGCTTGTTATCTGTACGCCCTCCATCACCACGTTCTTCACCGTACCAGCTTTATTGAGCCAGCCGAACAGACCCGCATATTTGTCATTTGTCGTAAAGGTCAGCCCCGTAATGGTATGACCGCCACCGTCGAAGGTGCCTTTGTATGAGTTGTCGTAGTCTGTGCCTATCGGTGTCCAGTCTTTGCCTGTGAGGTCAATGTCTGTGTCGAGGGTAATGTTAATGTCGCTCTTACCTCCGTTCACTAATTCGGCTACATTCATCAGGCCATCGGCGGAGGTCACGGTGTAGGTGCCGTCGCTCTCTATGGTATAGCCCAGGTCTTTTGCCGCAGCGAGGGAGACGGTGTAGGTATATTCACCGCCCGCCTGCCAGTCGGTAGCATTCTTCATCTTATAAACGAAGGTCTTGCCGTTAGTGAAGGTGCAGGTGATAAAGGTCGTGCCAGCTGCCACACTTTGCGGGGCGACGATGGCGGTGTAGGTGTTGCTACCCTTGTCATACGGGACGATTATATCCGGGTTGTCGCCTTCGGTGGAGAGTCCCGTCATCTGCACGGATGCCAGCCCCTCGGTGTAGTCCGTCAGAACGATGGTCACTCGCGCCGTGCGGTGGGTGAAGCGAAGCGTGGGGCTACCGTAAGTCACCGTCTGTCCGTCGGCTACGATGAGGTCGCTGCCCTCAAAGTCTTTCTGGGCACTTTGGTTGGCTTTTACCTTTACCGCAGGTGGGGTTGTCTCGCCAGCGGTGTAGGGCCACCACGCTGTGACGGTGATGTTGTTGTGGTTGGTCCAGTAGTACGGGTCGGTGGAGGTCAGCGTGGCGCTGGTGGGGTCGGCGGTGGAGGGCGTCACGTTGTACGTCTTCACCGTGCCGTCCATCATGACTGCCACGCTCTGCACACTCGTCCAATTGCCATCCGCGGGGGCACGGGTGCCGGCGATGGCTGTCGCGGCGGGATTCAGCCCCGTGGCGGTGAAGACGATGGGGGTGCCTTCCGCCCCTTCCGGTAGGAAGCCCGCTTCGTCCTGCGTGCAGGCGGCGAGTGAGAGGGCGAGCGCTGCAAGTGCAAAAAATCTTATCCTCATAATATCTGTTATTTTATTACTCTGGTTGTTTCCGTTGCGGGCAGAACTTTTCCGCCCGACGGTTTACTGCTTCATCAAGGTAGGCAATGCTCCTTTAAGTTCGTAACGCCACTCTGAGCCTGCGTTCTGCAAGGCGCGGTTCATGGCATCAACGGCTTTCTGCCAGGTAACGTAAGTGCCGTCTACCTTCGTAGATTCGGGGGCGGTCTTATAGCCTCGTTCCTGATTGTTCTTCCAGTAGCAGGCGGTCACGGTGGTGTAGTTATCTCCCAACAAGCCGAAGATATGTACATTGCCAGTGCTACTACCCGTACTGGTTACGTTGCCCGTGGCATAGCAGGCAAGAACGCCGTTTCCTCCGTTGAATCCCACCAGACCGCCGCCAGAGATATTCTTTACGGGGTCTATTTCTATGATCACGTTGCCCGTGGCATAGCAAGCGGTCAGGGTGGCACTCGAATTCGTCTGACCTGCCACGCCGCCGACATCGACCGTTCCCTTCACTGTGGCAGAGGAACTGCATCCGGTGATGGAACCGCCTATTTGAGCACCCACCACACCGCCGACATACACCGTGCCGCTGACGCTGCCCGACACCGAGCAGTTTTCAATGGTGCCCCAGCTATATCCTGCCACGCCGCCAATACTGCCGCCATATATTTGATTGCTTGTTATCTGTACGCCCTCCATCACCACGTTCTTCACCGTACCAGCTTTATTGAGCCAGCCGAACAGACCCGCATATTTGTCATTTGTCGTAAAGGTCAGCCCCGTAATGGTATGACCGCCACCGTCGAAGGTGCCTTTGTATGAGTTGTCGTAGTCTGTGCCTATCGGTGTCCAGTTTTTGCCTGTGAGGTCAATGTCGGCGGTGAGGGTAATGTTAATGTCGGTCTTACCTCCGTTCACTAATTCGGCTATATTCATCAGGCCGTTGGCGTTATAGACCGTGTAGGTATTGGTGTTGCTGTCGTAGCACGCCCTGTTCGTAGTAGACGGGCGCTTCGCCGTTGCCGATGTTGCCGACGCCCCACGCGATGTCCCACGCGGACGGGAACGTCCAGCGATCCCGCCCCACGCACGCGTATTCAAAGCCTTCCACCTGATCGAAGCACGTCCGGGCCACATACACGGGGAAGAGTTCGGACAGGCCCGGCAAGATGCCGAGCGTGAGCAGGAACGTCAGCCGCTTGGCGCGGATTTCCGGCCTCCGGGAAGAGAGTATCGGAAACAGCGGCGTATACCCGCCCGGATCAACGTAATGGCAGCCGCCGGCCAGTGCAGCGGCGGCCACCCGTTCCCGGACGGCGGAAGCGGGCCCCGCGCAGTTGATGACAAGGGAGCATTGCCCGCAAAAACGGGCGAGCGAAGCTTCGTCAAAGACATCCACGGACAGGAAGGAACCGGGAAGCGCTTCCCTCGGCGGCTTCCTCCCGCCGATGAGCAACCCGAACGCCGTGTTTTCATGCAGATAGCGGAGGCATTCGCGCCCCACCCGGCCAGTACCGCCAATCACCCCGATCATACGGCCGTTCATACGCCCCTCCGCGCCGTCTCCCCCGAAAAAGGAGGGTTGGAAGGGGCCTTAAGCGGACGGAATGTCAGCAGTATGGCGGGTACGAGGAAATAATCCGCGAACAACGCCCAGCCAAAGGCGAAGCAGCCGAGGCCCCCGAACTTCACCACGCCCACCATGTCCGAGAACAGGAGCACGGAGAACCCGCACAGCATGGTGATGGTCGTGAACAGCATGGGCCGCCCGGTGGACAGCAGCGTCTCTTCAAGCGCCTTCTCATAGGAGCCGGTGCGGGCGAAGGATTCGCGGTAATGAAACAGGAAGTGTATCGTGTCGTCGACCACCACCCCGATGATGATCGCGCTGAAGCTCATGAGCGGCATGTCCATGTAAATCCCGGACACCCCCATCAGGCCGAGGGTGACGAATACCGGAAAGATGTTGGGCAGCATACTGAGGAGGCCGAGCCGGAGGGAACCGAGCGCGAAGCACATGATCACGCTCACGACCAGCAGGGCCGCCAGAAAGCTCTGGCGCTGGCCATCCGCGAGGAGGTCGTTCATGGACTTCGTCCAGTCGAGGTTCCCCGCCATGCTCACCTTGACCGTGTCCCCGAACACGCCCCGCGAGAAGGCGGCGACGTCCTCGGACAGGCGGCGCACGTCCCCGGTGCCGAGGGTGCGGGTCTTGGCGGTCAGGCGGGCCACGCGGCTGTCGAAGCTCACCAGCTTGTCCAGCTCGCGCCCGTCGGACATTTCGTACAGCAGCAGATATTGGGCGATGGCGGCATCGTCCCCGTCGGGAAGCGCATAGGCCGCCTTGTCCCCGCCATGCATGGACTCGTTGATTTTCTTGATGATATCGAGGACGCTGACCGTTTTGGTGACCAGCGGCGATACATCGAGGTGCTGCTGGAGGCGCTCAAGCCCGCGCAGGAACGCCTGCGACTTCACCCCGTTCTCCCGCCCGGTGTCGAGCATGATCTCGACGGACATGGAACCGCCCATGCGTTCATCCACAAAGTCGTAGGCCTGCCGCAGCGGGAGGGACTTCGAGAGCATCCGGGCCGTGCCCGTCTCCACCTCAACCAAGGTGTATCCGTAGAC
>OGYW01001955.1_pt1 | contig 16745 bp, 11 predicted proteins | sample 1576621 | NCBI WGS metagenome assembly OGYW01 (sample SAMEA3541528, study PRJEB24748) | human gut metagenome | biome: human gut; feature: human-associated habitat; material: faeces | place: China | collected 2012 | reverse complement strand
GCGCCCTTTGACTGAAAAGCTGGTTGTGAATCCGTAACGTCCGTCAATAAAAGGACGTTTTTCGCATCCCACGGATATTTTTATCACTTATATTTACCTTTCCGGTATGTGCCGCGCCAATCAACTTCCTGAGGAAAGTTCTCCTTTTATCATCTGATGTATCCGATAAATGTGTTTCCGCCTGCTTCTGTCATATTTTCCATTTCGCTCATGCCGACTGTATATGATTCTCCTGTACTCGGATCTACATATGTGATATCCGTCATCGTATATCCTGTCAAAAGCACCGCATGTGCCGATTCCAATATCGCGATCATCGGACACCCGCGATTGATCACATATAACATCTGATCGAGAGAACAGCCTGTCAGATCAAGCCGCTGTGCATGATACTGTTCCATATAACGCTCACACGCATCAAGAGAACTTTCTCCTTCTTCACATTGAAACTTACCTGCTTCTGTTGAATAAACAAGATCCCGGTTTCCTTTCTCCCATACATATTTTTGCTCGGAAGAAATTACAACTCCCGAAACCTGCTCTGCCTTTTGAACCGCATACCCTGCTTTGTTATAGACAGCCGCCAGTTCTCCCATGCCGTAAACATAATATTTTTCTTCTTTCTCTTTCCCTTTCAGCTCAATCGTCAGCGTTTTTTTGCCCGGCTGATATATCGGTTTTTCATTCTGTTTTTGTTTCTTTTTCACTCCGTCCGCAAATGTAAAACGCATCTGTTTTCCTGTGTTTTCCGATACATATGTTTCAAAAACAATCTTCGACTCTTTACGTTCCTCATTGTTCGTAACATATTCCTGCTTTGTGGAATTATATGTTTCTCCGTCTTTTATAACGCGGTTAAAAGTCAGCAGATTCCCGTCGATGAGCACATCCGTCGTATAAATACTTTGTTCTGTGAAATTATACTGCGCAGCTTCTTTATTCTTAGAGTTTCTGATCTGCACTTCATACATCGGTGTGATCTCTTCGCCTGATACCGTGATCCCTGTATCGGCAGGATTTACCTTTCCATATATAAAATCTCCGTTGATAAACCCAAGAGGGCGCAGGTTTTCCCCATCTTCCGCTTTGATCGTATAATCCTCTCCGCTCTTTAAGTTCATTATATGAAGCGTCGCGGACTTATCTGTTTTCCCTCCGGTCTGATACACCATAAGATGACCGTCATCTGAAACGGCATACCGTTCGTCAGTAAGATTCTCCGCAAGCACTTTCTTCTCATCTTTCTTCAGATCGATCCGATATAAAGTTCCGTCTGCAAGAACGTGCAAAAGGGAAGTACTCTGATTATAATATACCATCTTACCAAGCTCATCTTCTGCGATGGCAAACGATTTCGTACTTGTAATAAATGCCTTTTCCTCAATCTTATTTTCAGCCGCATCATAATAATAAATGCCGACGCCGACCTCGCCTTCGTGGCTGCCGCGCGCCATATACCCGTAAACGGCAAACGTAATATTATTTTTATTATCAATGCCGATCACACGCACCGCATGCTGATCATTCTCTCCCCGCGTATCTCTGCCTTCCTGATCTGGCATGGAAAATACTTTTGTCAGATTTCCTTTTTTCGACTCATACAGCCATAATTCACCAGCCTGCACAAACGCGGCGGAAGTCTGGTCTTTATTGATCTCATAGGAAATATCCTTCGGAATAATGCCAAGTATGATTCCGTTTTCATCAAAATCACTTTCTCTTCCGTCAAATACTTGTTCCATATTCCGGTTATAGTCGAGCAAATAGATCGTATCTACGAGAAATCTCACCCGGAAAAACTCTTTCACGTTATAGATGCTTTCCGCTCCCTCTTCGTCCGTACAGGAAACTTTATATTTTGCGAGTATAGAAGTATATACCGTATTACTTTCTTTTATATCCCACTCCACATCTCCGATCACGGAGGGCTTCATATCTCCCCATTGTATATGCGTAATATCTGAATGAATATTTACCGTTTGATATGTCGTATTATCGCTCTTTTCATCCGGCTCTAAATATGCCGTAAGTTCCTCTGTCGCTTCTTTATTCAACGCTTTTGTATGAAAATCTTTTGCAAATGCAAGGCACTGATCAGTCGTGACTTCTTTCGGTCGTACAATGCGGGTATAATATCCCGCCGTCTTTCCGTTTTGAGACAGCGGCGTATCAAGCGTCACTTTCAAAACTGCCTCCGGCTCTTCCGATGACAAGATCCCTTTCAAGTCCAGTTCTGCCTGCGAAGTTTCTTTCACTATATCCGCTTTGCCTTCTGCATGTTTCTTCGTTCCGTCAAGCGAATATACCTCATATTTAAGTTTATCGATCTTATTTCCGTATTTTTCTACTTTTACAGTCAATGAACCGTCGCTTTTAAGCGGAGTGATCGTATCACGTACAGCAGGTATCTCCATCTTGTTTACATAACCAAAAAGCGGATTCACTTCTGTTTCTCCGACATAAAAAGAAATCTCAGGCAGAGATGCAGCCCCCATGTCGGCGGCCTCATCCGACACATCTTTGTTGATCACAAGGCTTGAAATAATGACCGCGGCACAAAAAACAACGATCAAAATACCTGCTTTCATTATTTTTTTCTTCATTCTTTGTAATTCTCCCCTTTATCTGCCAACAATCTCCCCAACGTCGGCTCTATCTGCAAAAAACGTTCACATTTTTCAATCGCTGTTCCCGCGCTTTTTTTCGTAACTCTTTTCTCATCCGCTCTGACCGCCCGAAGCAAAATATTTTTCGGAGTGTGCTCCATATCGATAAACTCAAGTACCTGCGTACATATCCCGCAGCTTCTAAATATTTTGCTCTCAATCCGTCCGTCACAAGCGCCGCAAACCTCTCCCTCAAAAGTCCGTAATCCATGATCGGATCCAGACATCCGTCATAACACTGCGTCTTATCCGCTTTCGCGAATTGTCCGTTCACTTCGTGCTGACAGCACGGAACCGATAATATAACTTTGGCATTCCAACCGATCGCTTTTGCAAGCGCATAATCTGTCGCCGTATCACATGCATGAAGCGTCACGACGACATCCACCTCGTTCACTCCTTCATAATCCGCAATATCTCCTACGAGAAAATGCAGTTTCTCATACCCATATTTTTTTGCAAGTCCGCTACACCGGCGAATCACATCTTCCTTCAGATCGAGTCCGATCACATGAATGTCAAACCCTTTCAGTTCTTTCAAATAATAATACATCGCAAACGTAAGGTATGATTTTCCACAGCCGAAATCGAGAATTGTCAATTCACGTCCTTTGTCAAGCTGTGGAAGGATATCTTCTATAAATTCAAGAAAACGGTTGATCTGACGAAACTTATCCGTTTTCGTCCGAACGATCTTCCCTTCTTCTGTCATAACTCCGAGATCATTTAAAAACGGAACAAAAGTTCCTTCTTCTAATATATAGCGTTTCTTCCTGTCATGTGAAAGCTCTGCCGGAGGCGCCGCGCTTTTTCGGTTTTTCCGCTTGATCGAAATTTTTCCTTTCTTGCTCACAAGAACCGTATATTCCGCCTGAACAGTCTCGATCTGCATCTGCCGGAAATTTTCCATATGACCTGCCAGTATTTCCGCTGCATCTTTGCAGTTTATGTTTTCATGAAACGCCTGCGTCTTCGTAAACTTTTCTACCTGAAACATGAAATCGCCGTTTTTCTCAAGAGGACGGACTTTCGCTTTCACGACGCCGTCCTTCGTCCTCGGATTGCTGAGCACCGCACGGATAAATTCTCTGTTTAAAACTTGTTTCAGCAACTCAAAAATTTCTTTCATCTTCCAACCTCTGCCCGTATTCGCTTTCAATGATCTAACCGCGATCCTCCACAAGAAATCCCTTATTTCTCAACATATCCTCAATCAGATCCAATGTCTCTTCACTGTCAGCTTCTACTTTATGGTAATGATAATCCGAAGTAATATTTTTCAGCGGACTCGACTTTCCGTTCTGAATATCATCCATAAATTCCGTCACTTTTCTGCGGGATGTAATGTTGATCTCAGCTTCCATATGCCCGTAAACTCTGTGGTTGACCATCACATTGCGCACGATCCCGCCCAGATCGATGATCTCTGTCAGCTCTTCTTCAACCTGCGCATCTGTATGCTTCACTTTGAACACACGGCTTACTGCCGCCGGCTCATTGATAATATATCCCCTGTTCGTAGAGATGATATCATATCCGGCTGCCCGTATAAGCGCTATGTCCTGCACGATCACCTGACGGCTTACGTCATATGCCGCCGCCAAAACTTTCCCCGCAACAGGCGTCGTGCTGTTTCTGATCTGATCTACAATCTGTTTTCTTCTGTCAGAGCCTGTCATCTGACATCCTCCTTAACAGGATGCAGGTTTTTCATCGAAATGTCAAGTATCGGAGAAGAATGTGTTAAAGCTCCGCTTGAAATATAATCAACGCCAAGACCTGTCAGACGTGCAATATTCTCTTTCGTTACATTTCCCGAACATTCCGTTTCAGCTCTTCCGTCAATGATTCTGATTGCTTCCTGCATTTCTTCTGTCGTCATATTATCAAGCATGATAATATCTGCGCCTGCCTCTACAGCCTCTTTTACCATGTCGAGAGTTTCCACTTCAATCTCAATCTTGCGGACAAACGGCGCATATTCCTTCGCCATTTTTACAGCCTGTGCAACTCCTCCTGCCGCTCCGATGTGATTATCCTTCAGCAAAACTCCGTCCGACAGATTATATCTGTGATTATATCCGCCGCCTGTCGTAACTGCATACTTCTCAAAAACACGCATATTCGGCGTCGTTTTCCTCGTATCTAAAAGTTTCGTTTTCGTACCTTCCAGAAGTTTTGCCACAGAATGTGTATATGTTGCGATCCCGCTCATTCTTTGCAGATAATTAAGAGCCACACGCTCGCCGGAAAGAAGCACTCTGATATCGCCCTTCACCTTTCCCATAAGCTGTCCTGATTTTACCTCATCTCCGTCCTTACAGTAAAGCTCTGTTTTCGTATTTTCATCTAAAAGTTCAAACACCCTTGAAAATACGTCCAGTCCCGCAATAATCCCGTCCTCTTTACAGATCAGGTCAACCTCTCCCGGAACAGCTTCTTTCATCACTGCGTTTGTACTGACATCTTCACTTGAAATATCTTCTTTTAATGCCTCCATGATCAAATGATCGGCCTGTAATTTCATTGTAATTTTATTCACGTTTCCACTCCTTTTTTCGTTCTCTCCCGCCTGCTTTGCGGCGGTATCCGTTTTTTCTCTTCCGATCTTCTGCGCCGCCCTTTTTGCGAACACAAGGCTTTCCAGCAAAGAATTGCTTGCCAGACGATTTGCTCCGTGAACTCCGTTGCAGCTCGTCTCTCCTGCCGCAAATAACCGTTCCATAGAAGTCTGACTATCGCTGTCCACCCAGATGCCTCCCATAAAATAATGCTGAGCCGGAACAACCGGAATCGGCTCTTTCGTCACATCGTACCCTTCTTCTTTACAACGTCTGTATATATTCGGAAAATGACTCAATATCGACTCTGTTCCTATATTCTCCATAGACAGCCACACATGATCTGTTCCGTCTTTTTCCATCTGTTCGCGAATCGCTTTTGTAACGACATCCCGCGGAAGCAATTCATTTACAAAACGATTTCCCTCTTTATCAAGCAGAACAGCTCCTTCTCCCCGCACTGATTCCGAAATCAGAAATCTCCGCCCCGGCTTCTTAGAATAAAGCGTTGTCGGATGAATCTGAACATAATCGGTATGTTCCAGTCTGATTCCGTGTTTTTTCGCAATTTCAAGAGCATCTCCCGTCAAATGCGGAAAATTTGTGGAATGACGGTACAATCCTCCGATTCCGCCGCTTGCAACGATCGTATACGCTGAGCGAACTGCCCGGCTCGTTCCGTCTTGTTCCTGCATGACAACGCCTCTGCATACTCCGCCTTCCTCTATAATATCCGTCATTGTCGTATATTCAAAAATCTCTACATTGTCAAGCTCTTTCACCCGCGCCAAAAGTTTTCCCGTAATTTCTTTTCCTGTAATATCCTCATGAAATAAAATCCTCGGACTTGAATGCGCCCCTTCTCTTGTATACTCATATGTACGAGAAATATCACTGTCACCGATGACATCATCACTATGCTCTGTCCTGCGTTCAAATTCAACGCCGTACCCGATCAGTTCCCTGATGATCTCCTGCGAACTGCGGATCATAATATCGACCGATTCTTTTCGGTTCTCATAATGCCCCGCACGCATCGTATCTTCAAAATAACTGTCATAATCGCTTTCATCGCGCAAAACGCAGATTCCGCCCTGTGCCAAAAATGAATCGCTGCTCTCCAGATCCGCTTTGGTAATCATCATAATTTTAAAATCACGCGGCAGATTCAATGCCGCAAATAATCCTGCGACTCCTGTTCCGACAATGACCACATCGACCTGATCTTGTTTTTCTTTTATTTTTTCCATATCCACTTCCCTTAGCGCCCCTAATCTTACCTTACTATTCCTTAATTATATCTTTCATTTTCACCTGTTATTTTGCCAGATCAAGCATCTTTTCCAACGGTTTCTTTGATTCGGCACGAAGAGCTTCGTCCATCTGAACTTCATTTTCACCTGTTCTCAAAACATGAGCGATCTTTTCCAGAGTGATCATTTTCATATCTTCACAGACCGGTTCTGTTTTTGTAAAATAGAACTTTTTATTCGGATATCTTTTTTCAAGCTCATATCTCACACCGTTTTCCGTGCAGATGATAAATTCCTCAGCGTCGCTCTTTCCCACACGATCAATAATGCCGGACGTGCTTCCGATATAATCCGAAAGATCAAGAAGCGACTTCGGACATTCAGGATGCGTCAGCACTTCCGCTTCCGGATGCTCCGCTTTCGCCTGCTTTAATTCCTCTATTTTTACCGTCTCGTGAATCGGACAATATCCTTCGTTGTATACAAAATTCTTCTCCGGCGTCTGCTCCGCCACAAAATGCGCCAGATTTCTATCCGGAATAAAGAAAATGTTTTTGTTAGGAAGTGCCTTTACAATCCGAACCGCATTTGCCGAAGTTACGCATACATCCGATAATCTTTTCAGTTCTGCCGTTGAATTAATATAGCAGACAACCGCAAGATCATCATACTTCTTCCGCATCGCACGGATCGTCTCCTCATCTGCCATATGCGCCATCGCACAGTCCGCTTTTGCATCCGGCATAAGAACCGTCTTCTGAGGATTCAGCACTTTCGCACTTTCGCCCATAAACGACACACCGCAGAAAACAATAGTCTTTGCGTCAACCTCTCTTGCCACTTTTGCCAAATAGTAAGAGTCACCGATATAATCAGCTATTTCCTGCACTTCATCATTAACATAATAATGAGCAAGAATTACAGCGTTTTTCTCTTTCTTCAGTTGCTCGATTTCTTTTACAAGTTCATTCATAATATATAAACCCCTTATATAATTTATTTTTAACAGTATAGCACGTATCATTACACCTGTAAAGACACCTGTATAAACAATGTGAAAAACATACAAAAAAACGACAGCTTTTAACACTGTCGTTTGATGTATTCGTCAAATCTTTTTATATGATTTTCGGCTGACTTTATTATATTGTTGTCCAATTTATAAGGTACTGCATTTAAAATACTTCTCAAAACTTCGTCCGTATCAATATTGTTCACATCATATATTTTACCGCTGTAACCTATTTCGTCAAGTGCATTTTTTGTCTTATCAGAATACGCAATCGGCACAACAGGTATGCCCATTCTGATTGCCAGTATAGTCGAATGAAAACGTATTCCCAAAATTGCTCCGCAACGCTTGATGTTTTTTAACATATAATTTATATCTGTGTATCGTATAATTTCGGTCATATGTTTATTTTTCATAATACCGTAAACTTGATTTGCCACCGAAACATCATCTTCCAAGCCTGTATTAAAACACAAAAGACAAACATTTCTGCCTGTTTCGTTAATAAATCTGTCCGCAATTTCTGCCAACAAATTTATATCCGCACTCTTATGCACACTTATCCCAAGTGCATTTTCACTATGCACATTCGGTATCATTCCGTCACTTAACGACATCACCATATCGGGATATTTTTCGCATTTTACATTCGGTATATTCTTCGTTATATATTCATACGAATATCTGTCACGCACCGTCACAAAATCATAGTCGCTTATTTGCTTTTGTATAACTTTTTCGGCAACGCGATTAACAAAACCGCTTATATTGCAGTTTATAACGGCTCTGTTTTTTGAATACCGTTTTTCGCGGTACATATCACGCATACGATAAGCTATACCTTTGTTGTTGTGTATCAAAAATCCCGAGCCTGTCACTTTTAAATAACAGTCAAAACCTATTTTTTCTTCAGTATATTCGGCAATATCAAGTTTGGGAGATGTTATATACAGCTTGTGTTCTTTAAGTCCGTTAGCCACAAGATATAGCATAAGGTCGTCGCCGAAATTACCGTCAATATATCCGTCAAGCAAAATCCTCAATCTTTTACTCATTCCTTAAACTTCCCATCTCCACGCATACAAAGACGCAACTTTCATTCGCCATCTTAGAGGAAAAATCAGCAATGCAAGGAAAAACGCCTTATGTTTGATACTACATTTTCGTGTAAGCGCGGACTTTAAATATTTTCTGTAAACATGGCTTGTCATAACTCTGTATGCCGATTCATATGATAATTTTGCACATCGTCCTATATTATATGTAACAATCATTGACGCGGTAAATGACACCGCCTTTTTCATTTCAGGCTCTGCTTCTGCCATATAGTCAATGAACAAATCGCATATCGCCGCCAATCTTCGCTCGCCGTTGCTTACATTATGAAAATGACTTGTTTCATACTGATAGTAATTATAATAAGGCTCGGAAATAAAGCAAACTTTTTTTAAACAGCTAAGCATTTTTAAATTAAACATTAAGTCTTCTGAAAAATATTTCTTTGTATCGCAGAATTTCAAGTTGTTTTCCTCAAGAAAACTTCTTCGTATAAGTTTGTTACAAATTTCATAACTGTGATAGCACGTTGAAAAATATTTATCGGCATACTCGCCCTTATCCTCAACGATAACTGTCTTGTCCAGTGGTTTAAGCTGAATTTTTCTTGTTCTGTCGGGATATATGTCATATAAATTACACTGCACCATATCAGCATTTTCCTTTTCGGCTTTTTCATACATTTTTTCAAGCATACATTTCTCTATTGTGTCGTCAGCGTCAACAAATGCAATATATTTACCGTTTGCAACAGACATTCCGTTATTTCTTGCATATCCTTGACCGTAATTAAGGTGAGAAATAATTTTTAATCTATCGTCATTTATACCTTTTAATACCTTCAAAGTGCTGTCGTCCGAACCGTCATTTACCGCTATCACTTCGATATTGGCAAGCGTTTGATTAAGCACGCTGTTTATACATCTTCCTACTGTTTTTTCACAATTATATACAGGTATTATCACACTAACTGCTGTTTCCATACTTTCCTCCGTTCCCGTTTGTTCTATTAATAATATCATAAACATATTTTTTTGTAAATACTTATGATTGACTGTAACCGTTAAAAATGATATACTTAATAAAGTGTTGACACAAACTGTCAATAGCAAAATCATATGTAAAGGAGAACGTGAATGAGCATATTACTTAGTATTATCGTACCTGTCTACAATGTAGGTTCTTTTCTGCCTAAATGTATCGACAGCATTATTTCACAAACCTTTACAGATTTTGAACTTATACTTATAGATGATGGTTCAACGGACAACAGCGTCGAAATATGTGACGCCGCCGCAAAAAAAGACAGTCGTGTACGAGTTATTCATAAAGAAAACGGCGGCGTTGTCAGTGCAAGAAAAGCAGGGCTTTCCGTTGCGGTCGGCAAATATGCAGGCTATGTTGACGGTGACGATTGGATTGACGAGCATATGTACGAACATATGATTAATGCAATGGAAAAATATAATTGCGATATGGTTATGTGTGACGTTGAACACGAAAACAAGTCCGTTCCGCTTTCTTCCGGCAGCACGCATATCAATATAAGCGGCGGTTACTATAATCGTGAACAGCTTGAAAATAACGTGTTCCCTAAAATGATTTATACGGGTGTGTTTTATAAGTTTGGAATATACCCTGTCATATGGAATAAGCTCTACAAAAGAGAAAAACTCATTAAACATCAAATGGCGGTTGATGACGATATTCGCACCGGTGAGGATGCGGCTTGTGTATATCCGTATTTGCTTGAATGTGACAGTCTGTATTTCTTGGAAAATCTGTCTTTGTATCATTACAGACGTTCCCGCACTCAAATGACGGTAAGTTATGACAGTTCATATTTTGACTGTTTCAAGTCACTGTATGAATTTTTGTCAAATTCATCAATCGCAAATTCACCGTATTCAAATCAACTTGAATACTACTATTCTTATCTGACGAAAACCGCAATAAGCAACGAACTGAAAAAAGCAAATTCCGTTCCTATTAAGACAAAGCTAAATCACATCAGAGAAATATGTACATTTGCCGATGAAAAAGGTTTTATCGATAAAATAGATATTTCCTCCTTGCCGTTTTTTCACCGTATGTACTTCAAGCTTATAAAAAGAAACAGTCCTTTTTTACTTACCGTCTGTATAAACATTGTGAGATTTTGGCAAAAATTTTTCAGATGAGGTAACAATATGAGAAATTTAAAATCAGGATTTATACTTTCATATATATCCATTTTTATACAAAGCATAATCAGCATTTTATACACTCCCGTTATGCTTAGACTTTTGGGTGAAAGCAATTACGGGCTTCTTCAGCTTGCCATCTCCACAATGTCAAGTCTCAGCATTTTAAGCTTCGGTTTCGGAAGTTCGTATATGCGTTTTTATTCACAATACAAAGCCGACAATGACAATAACGCAATATCTGTCCTGAACGGTATGTTTACGATAATATTTATTTCCGTTTCAATTTTGTCGCTTATCGTCGGCGGTTTTATAACGATGAACACATCAACTCTGTTCGGCAAATCAATGACCGCAAGCGAGATAAAATTACTGAAAACATTGCTCGGCATAATGACCGTAAACCTTGCGTTTACATTTCCGTGCAGTATATCCGATTCGTACATAATCGCACAAGAGCGTTTTTCATTTCAGAAAATTCTGATTATAATATCGTCACTTTTAAATCCCATGCTGACTTTTCCTTTGCTGATTATGGGACACGGTGCGGTTTCCGTTGCGATTTGTATGACGGCGATTACCGTTATAAAACTGCTTTGCGGTACGGTGTATTGTATAAAAAAACTTAATATGCGATTTTGCTTTGCATTTGATAAAAATGTTTTCAAACAGCTTTCGGTATTTTCGTTTTTTGTGTTTTTGAATATTATAAGTGACCAAATTAATTGGAATGTCGATAAAATTCTGCTCGGAATGTTCAGCGGTGCAAAAAATGTAGCCGTTTATTCCGTCGGTTCTCAATTCAACGGATATTTTCTTACATTTTCCTATGCGCTTTCGTCACTTATGACGCCAAAGGCACATACGCTTATCGCAAACCATGCCGACAACAGAGAAACAAGCAAATTTTTTGCGTCATTCGGCAGAGTGCAGTTTGTCGTTATGGCTTATATTTATCTTATGATAATCGCAGTAGGCAAACCTTTTATCAAACTTTGGTCGGGGATTGACAGCAATATCCCCTACTATACCGCATTACTGCTTATTTCGCCGCTGCTTGTAACTTCAATTCAATCTATCGGTATTGAAATTCAGCGTGCAAAAGATATGCACAAATTCCGCTCGGTTTTGTACTTTGCAATCGCCGCAATTAATATTGCCGTAAGTATTCCCCTGTGTATAAAATTCGGCGAGCTTGGCTGTGCATTCGGTACGTCTTTAAGCCTTGTTGTCGGGAATATAATTATAATGAATATATATTATCATAAACGCGTCGGACTTGATATTAAATATTTTTGGAAAGAGATTTTTAAATTTATTCCGTCTTTGATTATTCCGATTTTGACGATAATCGTAATCCGTCATTTTGTTTCGGATAATTTGTTCTCAATAGCTTTGTGCGGTATTATCTTCACCGTCTTTTATGCAGTGTCAATGTGGTTTTTAGGACTTAACCAAAACGAAAAAAAATTATATAAAAAATGATGCACCCCGAAAGGTGCATCACTACATATTATTCTATTGATTCAATAACAGCATACTTGCCGTCTTTTCTCTTATATACAACATTCATTTCATCAGTTTCCTGATTTTTGAATACGAAGAATGTGTGACCCAACAAATTCATTTGAAGAATAGCCTCCTCAACGCTCATAGGCTTAACGGTAAATCTCTTTGTCTTAACAACTTCAAATTCTTTTGTTTCTTCACCCTCTGTATAAGTCGCACCGCTGATTAGTTTTGCGTCAAGAGTAGCATCTCTCTTTATCTTCTTTGAAAGACGTGTCTTATTCTTTCTGATTTGTCTTTCGATAACGTCTACAATCTTATCGATTGCGGCAAGGATTTCTTTATCCGATGCCTCTGCTCTGTACATCATACCTGCCGCATAAATTGTAGCTTCAATATAATCATTATCTTTAATCGTTCCGATTACGACTCTTGCCTCAGATTCATCTTTGAAAAACTTATCAAGCTTTCCCAATTTCTTTTCAACATAATCTCTGATCTTATCTGTCACATCGTATCTTCTGCCAATAATTTTGAACTTCATAAAACTCACTCCTTTTGTGTTTAGCCAAAGATTATTTTTAATAAATTATCTTTGTTACTATATATATACCACCATATTACAAGTTCAAACATTTTTTTTGAAAAAATATTTATATTTTTTTATGCTTGCATTATATAGGAATATATAGTAAAATAATAAGTTGAGATAATAATTATTAAAATATGAGGTGAAAATATGCTTGGAATTTCATTAACAGTGCTTTTCTCGGCACTTGCCGCTTTTGCTGTATGGTCATATTACATCAATCCGGCACTAAAAAGCAATGTGAAAAAGGATAACAACGCAATGTATATTATTGTCGCCGCGGCAGTGGCATTTATACTTCGTTTAATCCTCGGAGCGGTCTACAGAGGACACAACACTGATATGAGTTGTTTCATAGGCTGGTCAAACGCCGTTTTTGAAAACGGTTTCGGTAAGTTTTACACACTCGATATGTTTCATGACTATCCGCCGGGATATATGTATGTCCTCTATATAGTCGGTGCGATTGAAAAACTGTTTGGTTTCTCCGACGGTGCGCAATATGCACTTGTAAAACTTCCGGCTATTGTATGCGATATTCTCGCCGGTGTACTTATATATAAAGTTGCAAAGAAAAAGTTTTCAGACGGACTTTCAACTGTGTTCGCGTCGCTATACCTTTTCAATCCCGCAACTATAGTAAACTGTTCTCTTTGGGGACAAGTTGATTCGGTATATACATTGTTTATACTTCTTATGATATACTTCATAAGCGAAAAGAAAATGATTTATTCATATTTTATGTTCGCAATATGTATATTCATAAAACCGCAGGCATTTATATTTACGCCTATACTTATATTCGGTATAATCGAAAATGTATTTATAAAAGATTTCAGCAAAGAAAAGCTGTTAAAGAATTTAGGATTTGGTGTCAGTGCAATAATCCTTATGGTGTTGCTTGCACTTCCGTTCGGAATATCAAATGTAATCGACCAATACACCACGACTATGGCGTCATATCCTTACCTAACGGTCAATGCGTTTAACTTGTGGGGTGCATTGGGTAAAAACTGGGAAGGTCTTTCATCGTTCACAACTGTTATCGGTTATGTATTCCTTATTGCCATTGTCGCATATTCGGTATATGTATTCTTTAAGAGTAAAAACAATGCGAAGTATTACTTTGTCGGTGCATTGCTTGCGTTTATGACATATATGCTTTCAACAAAAATGCACGACCGTTACGCATTCCCTGCAATGGGGCTTTTGCTTTTAGCATTCGTTTCAGTGACTGATTTCAAAAACTTTATTATGTATGCACTTGTTACACTTTCGCAGTTCTTTAACACTGCATGGGTACTGTTTGTATACGAAAAAAGTCCGAACGACTACTTCCGTTCCGCACCTGTTTTGATTGCGTCTTTAATAAATGTCGCACTTATGATATTTGTAGTTTACTTGACGCAAAAACTTTATGCAGGCAACGAACTTAAAGATACGGTAAAAGAAGAAGTTAAGAGTTCGAAAAATTCAAAACAAGCATATCAAAAGAATACAAAAAGTTCAAAAACATTCGCAAATACTCCTGTTAAGAAACAGGCTAAATTCACCGTAAGCGAAATATTCCCTAAAATAACCCGTGTAGACGTTATTGCAATGGCGGCTATAGTCGTTGTATATTCATGTATCGCACTTTATGACCTCGGCGATATGCACGCGGCAGAAACGGAATATATGATTTCAGACGCACCTGTAACGCTTGATTTAGGTAAGGACTGCAACATCAGCCAATATAAATTCTTCCTTGGTTCATATGAACTTGAAGACAACCGCAATTTAACAATCACTTTTGCGGACTCATCAAACAATACAACCGCTACAGAAACACTTACAGAAGGTTCGGTATTCCATTGGGAAGAAAAAACAAAGAGCGTTACCGCAAGATATGTTACACTTTCAACAAACGGCACAGAGCTTTCAATGAAAGAATTTGCCTTACTTGATTCTTCGGGCAACCTTATAGAACCCGTTTCGGCAACACCGTCAGAGGGACAGGCTTTGTTTGACGAACAGCAGGAAGTTCCGGAGCGTTCATCATTCAGAAACGGCACATACTTTGACGAAATTTATCACGGACGTACAGGCTATGAATTTGTACATCATCTAAATGTATACGAATGGACTCACCCCCCACTTGGTAAAGTATTTATTTCAATCGGTATAAGAATATTCGGAATGTGTCCGTTCGGTTGGAGGATTGTCGGTACTGTATTCGGTATATTTATGTTACCGCTTATATACCTTTTTGCAAAGAAATTGCTAAAAAAATCTTGGCTTGCAATAGTTACTTGCCTTTTGCTCACATTCGACTTTATGCACTTCGCACAGACAAGAATTGCAACAATAGACGTATATATCACATTCTTTGTAATGCTGATGTACTACTTTATGTATAAGTATTACATCACAAGTTTCTATGATTCGTCATTCAAAAAAGGACTTATCACACTTGCATTGTGCGGAATTAGTATGGGACTTGGTATAGCAAGTAAATGGACAGGTATATATGCAGGTGCGGGACTTGCGGTACTGTTCTTCATAACACTTTACAGGCGTTACAGTGAGTACCGTGTCGCAGTTAAAACACCAAATGGCGAAACAAACGGAATAAGTCACAAATTTATAATTGACAACTTCAAGCCGTATATGATAAAAACAATTTTATGGTGCTGTATATTCTTCGTAATAGTACCGCTTATTATATACTGTCTTGCATATATTCCGTACTTGCAAGCACCGAATTCGCAAGGTTTCAAGACTATTATTGATAACCAAAGCTCAATGCTTACTTACCATTCAAAGACCGTTCTCGGCTCAGAGCATCCGTTCTCGTCACGTTGGTATGAATGGATTATTATGAAACGTCCTATATGGTACTATTCGGGAACAATTACATCGGAGGTTAAAGAGGGTATCAGCTCGTTCGGTAATCCGCTTGTATGGTGGCTTGGTATTCCGGCATTCTTCTATATGGTATATTTGATTTTCAAAAACAGAGATAAAAACGCATTGTTCCTTGTAATTGCTTACCTTGCACAGCTTGTATCGTGGATACCTGTTACAAGACTTACGTTTATATACCACTACTTCCCTTGCGTACCGTTTATCGTACTTATGCTCGGTTATTCAATCCTCAACATCTATAACGAGGCGAAGAATAAAAAGGCGGTTATGTACGGTGCATTTGTATATGCAGGACTTGTAATCGTATTGTTTGCAATGTTCTACCCTGTTCTTTCGGGTCATCCGTGCAGTGTAGACTACGTTGACCACTTCTTGAAATGGTTTGACTCATGGGTATTGATATAAGATAAGGAGAAAAATTTATGCGTATTATAAATTCAAATGACATTGCAGAAGTTGTTAAGGGTATGTGTATCAAAGCAAATTGTCACATAAACAAAGACATCAAATCTGCACTTAGCAACAGTGTCAAAACCGAAAAATCGGATATTTCAAAAGGTGTTATAGAAAACCTTTTGAAGAATGCCGAAATTGCCGACAGCAAAGAAGTTCCTATTTGTCAGGATACAGGTATGGCGGTGTTCTTTATCGAAATCGGCAACGAAGTTTTTGTTGAGGGTGACACAATAACAGACGCCGTAAACAAGGGTGTTTCAATGGGATATACAGACGGATATTTAAGAAAGTCGGTTGTCCGCGATCCGCTTGACAGAGTGAATACAAAGGATAATACTCCGGCGGTTATTTACTACGACTTCGTTAAAGGCGATAAAATTAAAATCACATTTGCACCGAAGGGCTTCGGCAGTGAAAATAAAAGCGGACTTAAAATGCTTAATCCGTCAGACGGCATAAACGGAGTTATTGACTTCGTTATCGAAACAGTCAAAAAAGCCGGTGCAAATCCTTGTCCGCCTATGGTAATCGGCGTAGGTATCGGCGGTACTAT
>OGYW01001949.1_pt1 | contig 16805 bp, 11 predicted proteins | sample 1576621 | NCBI WGS metagenome assembly OGYW01 (sample SAMEA3541528, study PRJEB24748) | human gut metagenome | biome: human gut; feature: human-associated habitat; material: faeces | place: China | collected 2012 | reverse complement strand
TATACGAATATGCACACAACACCGGCAACCTGCTGATTGAAATGTTTAACCGTGGCTGGAAGCTGGAGGATTTCTTCGCTGCCCGCGAGGCTTACGAAGCAGAGCGCGCTGCCCGTCAGGCAGAACGTGCCAAGCACCATAACGGTTACAGAAGATGGTAAAATTTTAAAGCGCATAAAAAAAGCTATCACCGGGCTTTGCCCGCTGATAGCTTTTTTGCTTTTTATGCTGTTTATCTTTTAGTAACGACTGAAAATCTCCTGCACCTCGTTGCGCTCCTGTGTCCGCAAAAGTGCCAGCTGCAGCAAAAGGCGTGCCTTTTGCGGATTAAGGTTATCCGCATACAAAAAGCCTTGCTCCTGCCAACGCTCCAGGCCTGCGGCAACAATACCGCTGCCTGTGCGGCTGGAACGCACTACTACAACGCCACGGCCAACAGCCTCCGCCAGCGCCGCTTCCACAGCCTCATGAATGCTGCCCATACCGCTGCCGGCGTAGATAAGGCCATGTGCGCCTGCTGCCAGTGCCGCATCCACAAATACGCGATCCTCACCGATATGCGTGTAGATGATATCCACGCGCGGCAAAGCAGTAACACCGCTCACATCAAATTCGCTCTGCAGTGTGTGCGGACGCACGCTGCGATAATAGTAATGTACCTCACCGCCAACTATAAAGCCTAAAGGACCACCGTTCGTTGCCTTGAAGGTTGCCACATTCGCCGTGTTCGTCTTGGTCACGTCACGCCCGCTGTAGATTTCATCGTTCATCATCACCAGCACGCCCTGTCCGGCGCTTGCAGCATCCACAGCTACCTTAACAGCGTTGATAATATTCAAAGGTCCGTCGGCACTGACTGCGGTGGCAGGACGCATTGCGCCCACGAGTACCACCGGCTTAGCACTCTTTACAGTCAGATTCAGAAAGAAGGCTGTTTCTTCCATAGTATCGGTACCATGGGTAATAACAACGCCGTCGACATCATCCTGCGCCAGCAGCTCATTGCAGCGCTGCGCCAGGCGCAGCAGTAAAGCATCGGTAATACTGCTGCTGTCGATATTGCACAACTGCTCGCCGCTGATATGCGCCAGCTCGCCCAGTTCAGGCACACCTGCCAGCAAATCGGCAACGCTGTAGGCACCAGCAGTATAGCCAGTCATCTGGGTACCGGAAGCAGCCTTTCCAGCAATAGTGCCGCCGGTTGCTAAAATTACAATGTTCTTCAACTCAGTTTTTTCCATCAGCCTGACCTCCATCAGTCCTTCTTTCAGCTTCGCAGCCAATGCTTATTTTACCAGGCCCTTTTCCTGCAGATAATCAGATACCATGTCTGCCGCTTCGGCAGTAATCTTAATACATTTAGTTCTGTATTCCGGTGTGCCGAAGCTCAGACGGTTCAGCGCTCTGCAGCAGGAAGTGCCGAAATGCTTCGTAAAGCGCTCATGAAACTCATGCGTATATTTATAGACCTCTGTCTGATGCTTTTCGGACGGGTCCAGTCTGCCCACGATAGAACTGATAACCAGGCAGGAACCGCTCAGCGCACCGCACACGCAGCCGCTGCGGCCGATACCGCCACCCATGCCGGACACCATGCGGATTGCCACATCCGGCAGGCCCAGCTCTAAGCCGTCATTGCACGCCTTAACTACGGATTCCACGCAGTTATTGCCCTCGTTATGATATTGTTCTGCTAAATCATAAATTTCCTTCATATTCTATGCCTCCAAAAAATAACCTAATCCTGTTTATTTTAGCAAGCATAGAACAAAATAGCAAGAAAAACACTTCCCCAACACACAGAAAAGCGCTCTTAGCCTGCATTACGCAAGACATCGAGCGCCTTCCTGTTTTATTAGGGAGTTGGATTAGGGAGAAGCAAATTATTTTTCCTCAATAGGATAATCCTGCAGAGCATCATAGCCTGTTTCACCGGTACGAATCTTAACAACATCCTCAACATCATAGATGAAGATTTTGCCATCGCCGTATTTGCCGGTATACAGAACCTGCTTAGCAACATTGACTACTGCTGCAACAGGAATTGCGGAAACAATCATTTCAACCTTTACCTTCGGCAGCAGGTGTGCAGCAACCTCAGCACCACGATACATTTCCGTAGATCCCTTCTGAATGCCGTAGCCCAAAACCTTGGTAACAGTCATGCCGGTAATTCCCAGCTTATCTAAAGCATTCTTCAATGCTTCGAAACGATTTTGCGAGGTGATAATAACAACCTTGCTCATCTTTACTGCGCCTGCAGGCTTAGCTGCAGTTTCCTTGACCGGAATAACATAAGTAGTAGTAACAGAGGTCTGTGCCTCCAACGGAGTTTGCATAAAGTCGGCATAGCTGCTGAGCAGGCCATGCTCTTCCATATCCAGGCCTTTAATTTCTTCGGATTCCTTAACACGCAGGCCGAAGAGCTTATCAAGAACTTTAAAGATAATCGTCATCGTAATCGCAACATAGATTGCTACAACTACAACGCCGAGGATTTGTTTTACCAGGAAATCAGTACCGCCGCCATAGAAGAGGCCGCCGTCAAGAGCGAAGAGACCGGTTGCGAGAGTACCGAAGGCTCCGCAGACACCATGAACAGAAATTGCACCGACAGGATCATCAATCTTCAGCTTCTGGTCGAAGAATTCAACAGCAGCAACTACCAGCACACCGGCAATCAGGCCGATGATTAAAGCGCCGGCCGGACTTACCATATCGCAGCCGGCGGTAATTGCTACCAGACCTGCAAGCACGCCGTTCAGTGTCATGGAAACATCAGGCTTGCCGTAGCGAATCCAGGTGTAAATCATAGTTGCGGTAGCAGCAGCTGCTGCAGCCATGTTAGTGGTAATGAAGATAGCACCCATGGAAACCAAGGCGTCATCACCGGTTGCGCAGACGGTGGAAGCACCGTTGAAGCCAAACCAACCGAACCAGAGAAGGAAAACGCCCAAGGCACCAAGCGGAATGCTGTGACCGGGAATAGCGTTTACCGTACCGTCGGCATTGTATTTGCCGATACGCGCGCCAATCATCTTGGCACCGACGAGAGAAGCAACGCCGCCTACCATATGAACGGCAGTGGAACCGGCGAAATCATGGAAGCCCATCTGTGCGAGCCAGCCGCCGCCCCAAATCCAGTGACCGCTAATCGGGTAAATAATAGCGCTGATTAATACGCTGTAAATGCAATAAACCAGGAAGTTGGTACGTTCTGCCATAGCACCGGAAACAATGGTTGCTGCGGTAGCACAGAACATCGTCTGGAAGATAAAGTACGCAGTGCTTGGATAGCTGGCACCGTAATCACCTTTTACAAAGAAGTCCGGCGTGCCGATGAAGCCGCCGATATCGGTACCAAACATCAGGCCAAAACCCAGAACCCAGAAAACGATGGAGCCGAGGCACATATCCATGACGTTTTTCATAACAATGTTGCCGGCATTTTTTGCTCTGGTAAAGCCTGTTTCAACCATTGCGAAGCCCGGCTGCATAGAAAATACCAGGAAGGCACCTATCAGCACCCATATAGTATCGGCAGATACATATTTGTCCATTTGTAAACACCCCTCAAATTATATATATTTTTTAACGCGTCATTGAGCAGCGCTCACATGGCATTAGCTAAAGAAAAAGGGGCGTACCCGATTTTTCGGATACACCCCATTGTGTATGAGTTATATATATTATTTTATCTTAACACACCTTACTCAAGGCTGTCGAGAAGGCAACTGCAGCTTACTCATTTACACCAAACAACAACTCACCATAAGTCGGATAGTCGAGATACTTACCACCGGTCAGAGCTTCGGCAGCATCAACAGCACTTCTCAGCTTGCCCATTTCTTCAAGAACAGTATCGTGATAGTACAGAGCCTGCTTCTCGCTGTCGCTGATTTCTGCTGCTTCCTTCAAGCCTTCTTCCAGCTTCAGGGAGGATGCATACATTTCTCCGCCCAGCTTGCTCAGCTTATCGGCAAGTGCTCCTTCAAAGCCTGCGCTGACACCGGCAGCCTTTTTATCCAGTACTGCTTTGGTCAGATCTCCGGTATATGCGGTAACTGCCGGGAGGATATCCTTATGGAACATATCCAACATGGTTGCTGCTTCGATAGAAATCGTGGTGCTGTAGTTCTCCAGCAGGATTTCTACACGGGATTCAACCTCAGCTTTTGTGAAGATATTATGCTTTTCGAACAGCTTGATGTTCTTGGCATGTCCCAGATACGGCAGAGCCTCCGGAGTAGATTTGAGGTTCAGCAGGCCACGTTTAGCTGCTTCCTCAACCCATGCATCAGTATAACCGTTACCGTTGAAGACAATGCGTTTATGAGCTTTATAGGTTTCTTTAACCAAATCATATACTGCTGCTTCCAGATCAGGAGCATCTGCCAGCTTATCAGCAAATTCATCCAGCTCTTCGGCAACGATGGTGTTCAGTACGATGTTTGGGCCGGCGATGGAGAACATACTGCCCAGCATACGGAATTCAAATTTATTGCCGGTGAAGGCGAAGGGAGAGGTTCTGTTTCTGTCGGTGTTGTCTTTAACAAGAGCAGGAATGGTATCGTCGCTTACTTTAATGTAGCTTTCCGGGTTGCCGTTGTAAACCTTGTCTGCTGCAATAGTTTCGAGAACTGCAGTCAGCTCAGTGCCAAGGAACATGGATACGATAGCCGGAGGAGCTTCGTTAGCGCCCAGACGATGGTCATTGCCGGCGCTGGCAACAGATACACGCAGCAGATCCTGATATTCATCAACAGCCTTGATAATTGCTGCCAGGAAGGTCAGGAAGCGCAGGTTTTTGTACGGCTCCTTGCCGGGATCCAGCAGGTTAAGACCTTCTTCCGTAGATAAGGACCAGTTGTTATGCTTACCGCTGCCGTTTACACCATCAAAAGGTTTTTCATGCAGCAGGCAAACAAGACCATGGCGCAAAGCAACACGTTTCATGAACTCCATCATCAGCTGGTTATGGTCAGATGCTACGTTGGTAGTTGTGAAGATAGGTGCCAGCTCGTGCTGTGCCGGAGCAACCTCGTTATGCTCGGTTTTAGCAAGTACGCCCAGTTTCCACAGTTCCTCGTCTAAATCCTTCATGAAGGAAAGAACTCTTTGCTTGATAATACCGAAGTAGTGGTCGTCCAGCTCCTGGCCACGCGGAGATTTCGCACCGAAAAGGGTACGGCCGGTGTAAACCAGGTCTTTACGTTTTTCCCACATTTTTTTATCTACGAGGAAATATTCCTGTTCCGGGCCAACAGTACTGTTGACGCGGATTGTATCAATGCCGAACAGCTTCAGCAGCTTGCAGGCTGCTTTGCTGGCTGCATTCATGGAACGCAGCAGCGGAGTCTTTTTATCCAGCACTTCGCCGGTGTAGGAGCAGAAGGCTGTAGGAATGCACAGGCAGTTATCTTTGATAAATGCATAGGAGGTCGGGTCCCATGCTGTATAGCCGCGGGCTTCGAAGGTTGCACGCAAGCCGCCGGACGGGAAGCTGGAAGCATCAGGCTCGCCCTGAATCAGCTCTTTGCCGGAGAAGTCCATGATTACACGGCCTTCAGCAGTAGGAGAAATGAAGCTTTCATGCTTTTCAGCGGTGATGCCGGTCATCGGCTGGAACCAATGGGTGAAATGAGTGCAGCCATGCTCCAGAGCCCAGTCCTTCATAGCATTGGCGATGATATTAGCAATTTCCAGATTCAGCGGAGTGCCTGCCAGCACTGCTGCCTTATATGCCTTATAGGTTGCAGTCGGCAGACGGTCCTTCATAACACTTTCGTTAAAAACTAAGCTGCCAAACAGTTTCGGTACATCATTCATTGTAAAACCTCCCTAATTTCTCTCTGAGAATTTCCTTGGGTTTACGAAGTGTAAATCCCTCATTTGAAATACAGTTTTTTGTGCTTTACAGATTTTCTTCTCTCTGGCTCTGTAAATAAGAAAGCACCGTCAGCTGCGCCTTGCGCTGCTACGGTGCTTCGTTGCACTTATCATGGGTAAGATATAAATTATAATTCTCACCGCTGATATAACAGAAAAAGCAACCACGAAGTTTGGACCTTTCGACCCAACAACCACGTTGTTGCTTTATGCGCTTATTATAATACTAGGTTTTCAATTTGTAAAGGGGGTAAGAGGAAAAAATTTTAATTTTTTTCTGCGTATACTAAAAAAGTATGCTTTTTTTGACTACAACAGCGGGATTTTTATCAGATATAACTGATGAAAATCTAAAATCACGAAAAGTTTCAGTTATATCTGATAGAAATTCGATTTTCGTCTTGAATTTAAGATATAACTGATATATTATATAGATAGTGAGGTGATTTACATGATCAAAAGAGAATCTTACATGAAAAAAATCCGCCCATTCATTAACAGTGATTTAGTAAAAGTACTTACAGGTATCCGACGTTGCGGTAAATCTGTTATGTTAGATCTTATAAAACAAGAGCTGTTACAACAAGGAGTTACTCCCCAACAGCTTATTTCCTATAATTTTGAAAATATGAGCTTTGCCAGGCTTTGCAATGCCCAGGCTCTTCATGATGAAATAATAAGCCAAACCCAAGCTTTAACAGGAAAAATTTATCTTTTCTTTGATGAAATCCAAGAGGTAAAAGATTGGGAAAAATGTATTAATTCCTTACGTATAGAGCTTAATTGTGATATTTATATCACCGGTTCCAATGCCAAGCTCCTATCCGGTGAATTAGCCACTTATTTAGCAGGACGCTATGTAGAATTTGTTATTTATCCTTTTTCATTTTCTGAATTTATTGAGCTATATAATACTATACAGCCTAATACAAGTGAAGCAGACTGCTTCAAGAAATACCTGCACTTCGGAGGAATGCCATATTTGGCAGCCCTGCAATATAACGAAGCTGCCTGCAAACAATATTTACAGGATGTATATACATCAGTAGAACTGAAAGATATTGTACGCCGCAACAATATACGTGATGTTGACATGCTTGAACGCATACTTACCTACATAACTGCAAATATCGGTACCATTTTTTCTGCAAATGTCCTTTCTAAATATTTGAAAAGCGAAGGACGCAGTATGGCAACAGAAACCATTATCAACTACGTTAAAGCCTGCACCGATGCTTTTCTGTTTTATCAGGTAAAACGTCAGGATATACAAGGTAAAAAGCTGCTTGCTATCAACGAAAAATATTATGTCGCTGACCATGGCATCCGCGAAGCAGTCTTCGGCGGCAACATGAAGGATATCAATCTCATTTTGGAAAATATCGTTTATCTGGAGCTTTTACGCCGTGGTTATAAGGTGAGCATCGGCAAGGTAGATACCAAAGAAATTGATTTTATCTGTGAAAAACAGGAAAAAAAAATTTATATTCAAGTTACGTACTTATTGGCTGCAGAAGAAACTATTCAACGTGAGTTCGGTGTTTACAATGAAATTACCGATAATTATCCGAAATATGTGCTTTCACTCGACGAATTCGATATGAGCCGTAATGGTATTATCCATAAAAATATCAGAGATTTTTTGACAGATGCATCTATATAACTGTTTAGAAAAATACCAAATTTAACATTATTAAAACCGTTACGTATACTCTTCAGCAGGATTTTTGCGTTCTGTAAAGAATTGTACAGTATAGAGTATGCAATGCAAAACGCAATATAACTAATTGCCAAGGAGGAACCCTTATGGAATTAACCGCTGTTGCGCAGCTGCGCCGCATGGTGCTGGAGCATTTATCCCGCTACACCTGGAATAACGAGTTGCCTGACCACGTCTACGATATTCTGCAGGAGGTACGCGAGGACACTCCGCGCTACCGCTGCTGTGTTTATAAAGAAAGAGCCGTACTGAAAAACCGTATTGATATGGCGCTGGGCCAGGAGTGCTCCAGCAATATCATCGAGGCTGCCAAGCTGACGCTGAACGAGCCTGAGCGCACCGATTTGCCGATTATCGACGTGCTCCCCGCAGCCTGCGACCAATGCCCGATTGATGCTTATTACGTTACAGATATGTGCCGCCACTGCATCACCCATAAATGCATGAATAACTGCCCGAAAAAGGCTATCAGCATTATTCAGGACCGCGCCTTTATCGATAAAACGAAATGTATCGAATGCGGTCGCTGCAAGCAGATGTGCCCCTACGGTGCGATTATCGAAATCCATCGTCCCTGCGTGCGTGCCTGCGCCATCGGTGCCATCAGCATCGGTGAAAACCGTAAGGCTGTCATTGACCACGAAAAATGTGTTTCCTGCGGTGCCTGCCGCAATGCCTGCCCCTTCGGCGCCATTGACGAGCGCAGCAATATTATCCGCGTTATCCGCGAAATCCAGCAGGGCAAGCAGGTTATCGCCCTTGTGGCACCTTCTATCGTAGGCCAATACGGTTTGAAGATTACCATGGCGCAAATTTACGAGGCACTGCAAAAAGCAGGCTTCGCCGAAGTTGTAGAGGTTGGCGTTGGCGCCGATATCACCAGCGTTAAGGAGGCAGAGGAATATCTGGAGAAGGTTCCTGCCAAGCAGGGCTTTATGACCAGCTCCTGCTGCCCTGCCTTTGTTAAGCTGATTAAAACACAGGTGCCGGAGGCTGCGGACAAGATTTCGGATACACCTTCTCCCATGCTCACCTGCGCTGAGCTGATTAAGGAAAAATATCCTTATGCAGTTACTGTGTTCATCGGTCCCTGCATCGCCAAAAAGGTGGAAGCACGCGAGCACCGCGAAACCATCAACTACGTGCTGACCTTTGAAGAGATTATGTGCATGCTGGAGGGCAATGATATCAAATTTGCGGAAATGAGCGGTGATACTGCTTATGAACGCGATGCCTCCAAGCTTGGCCTGAGCTTCCCGCTGACGGCCGGCGTAAGCGCTGCCGTGCAGGATACGGTTGCAGCTATGGGCGGTGAGGTGCATAATGCGCAATACTGCTCCGGACTGGACAAATGCCGTGATACGGTTAAGGCTGCTGCCGCAGGCAAGCTCGACTGCAGCTATATCGAAGGTATGGCCTGCTCCAACGGCTGTATCGACGGTCCCGCTGCCGTAGGCGACTTCCACATCACGAAGGTTGCCCTGACAAAATATGCTGCTGCGGCGCCAAATAAGCAGGCTGCCGAAGATAAGCACACAAAATAAAATTTTACAAACTATCCCTTCTGTCATACCGGCAGAGGGGATAGTTTGTTCATAGCAGGATTTTAGTCTGCTAAAATCATAGAGTGCGTTTTACTGCGCACTAAAAAGAACGGAGATTTCTAAGCAAATGCAAAACACTCGCTACATCGGTCACATTGCTGCCCTCATTACAATTGCTACCTGGGGCACGACCTTTATTTCTACCAAGGTTTTACTTACCGGCTTTCAGCCGTTGGAAATCCTTTTTTTCCGCTTTATTATGGCCTTTTTCGCCCTTTGGCTGGCCTATCCTAAAATGCTGAAAACAGATAAAAAGCAGGAGCCTGTTTTTATGGCCGCAGGCCTTTGCGGTATCTGCCTCTACTACCTTTTGGAAAACATCGCCCTGACCTATACGCAAGCCTCCAACGTTAGCGTAATCGGCAGCACAGCGCCTTTCTTTACTGCGCTGCTGGCGCATTATTTTATGCGTTCTGCCGGCAGCTTAAGCAAGCAGTTCATCATCGGCTTTTTTATCGTTATGATCGGTATTGCCTGCATCAGCTTCAACGGCGCAGCCATGCAGCTCAATCCGCTGGGTGATTTGCTGGCGATTTCCGCCGCTGTCGTGTGGGCGTTTTATGCTCTGCTGACGAAAAAAATCAGTAGCTACGGTTATCCTGTTATCCTCGCTACACGCAGAACCTTTTTCTACGGCATTCTCTTTATGGTGCCGGCGCTCGGGTTTCTGGATTTTGAACTGAACCTGGCGCGCTTTGCCAATACTACCTATCTTTTCAATATCGTCTTTCTAGGACTGGGCGCTTCTGCTCTCTGCTTCGTCACCTGGAATTTGGCAGTTAGGGAATTGGGGGCAGTAAAGGCCAGCGTTTATATTTATATGGTGCCCGTCATCACCGTCATTACCTCGGCGATTGTCCTGCAGGAAAAAATCACTCTGCTGGTAGCACTCGGTACCATCCTGACAATGACCGGCCTGTTTATTTCGGAATACAGGCCGAAGAAAAAAATACAGTAAGAAGGCAAACAAATACGCCCTAGGCATCAACAGCCTAAGGCGTATTTTTATTTATTCTGCATATAATAATTAATAAAGGTCTGCGCAACCTGCGACAGCTCTCTGCCCTTAACTATAGACAGCGTCATCTCCAGAAACAAGCGCTCATCCTTGATTTCCTTGCGGACCAGATTCGCTGGAAACAATTCTACAGCCGGTGCCGGTACAATTGCCACACCGGTATTTTTTTCTGCCCATGCTATGGCCGAAAGCTTAGTAGTATTAATACTCATAACCTGCGGGAAAATGTGTGAATCCGAGCACACAGAAAAAAACAGCTCAGAACAGCCACGCGACAAACATAACGGAATGTCCTCCAAATCATCCAGCAGGATATTAGGCTTATCATTTTTCAGATACGGGCTATCCTTATGAAAAAGCGCAACCAGACGCTCTTTACGGCTGAACAGCGTTTCAAAGCGTTTAGACTGCTTTAGGGGTGCATTGGCAATGCCTATTTCCGTTTTCCCCTCCAAAAGCTGCTGGGTTTGTTCGTCAATCGGCACCTCATACAGCTCATAATTAATATGCGGAAACTCTCTGTAAAAATCACTCAAAAAGTTTTTAATAAAGTTTATTGACATCGAAGGCGACAGACTGATGCGCAGCGTACCGCTAAAGCCTGCCTGACAGTCAACTATCTCCTTCAGAGCGCTGTTTTCTGCCGAGCAGATATACTTAGCCTTGTTATATAAAATACAGCCTGCATCCGTAAGCTCAATGCTGTGACCGCCACGGCGCACATGCAGCAGCTGCGTACCAAAACGCTTCTGCAGCACCTTAAGCTGATTACTCAGCGCCGGTTGGGCAATCGCTATCTGCTTAGCTGCGGCAGAAATACTGCCGGCCTCAACTATGGCAATAAAATTGCGGTAATATTCTATGTCCATATAGGGTTCTCCTTTACTTCTCTCTGCCTTTATTATACTATACAGCAATATTTCTGAGTACTTTTTTAGTTTTTAAAATTAAATTTTTCATAAAACCAATGACAGCATATGCAAAACGCATATAACTCCAATAGATTATTTTTATAAGTGATTAGGAATAAAAGTATAAGTTTTTCGTTTTTTTCTAAAAACAGACAACTATATATCATGAATTATCCTGTTCCCGCATCAAAGAACGAGTTAACGTATATGTATTTTTTATATGTAAAATGTATTTTCCGTATTTTACTTTATATGTTGATAGATTTAAACTGTAAGCAGGTAAGGAAATTTCCAAAAAAGAAAAGAGGTTTTTGAAATGCTGGATGCAACACGTTTGCGCACCCCCTGCCTATTTGACAAAATAGTCAGCGCGGACGAAGCAGCCACACTGATTACCGACGGTATGAATGTCGGTGTCAGCGGCTTCACCCCCTCTGGCTATCCTAAGAAAACCACACTTGCTCTCGCTAAAGCCATCAAGGCCGGCAAAAAATGCTGTATCAATATTTGGAGCGGTGCTTCCGTCGGACCGGAAATCGAAGAAGCACTTGCCGAAGTCGGCGGTATCAGCGGACGCATGCCTTATTATGCAGCCTCCAACAAAACACTCAGCCGCCAGATCAACACCGGCAGCGTAACCTATATTGATCAGCATTTAAGCCACTTTGCCCAACAAATCGACTACGGCTTTTACGGCGATGTTGATGTTGCAATCGTTGAAGCCGCTGCTATTAATGCAGACGGCAGCATTGTTCTCGGTTCTGGTGTCGGCAACACGCCTATGCTTGTAAAGCATGCAAAAAAAATTATTGTTGAGGTCAACACATCTATCCCGTTGACGCTGGAGGGAATGCACGATATTTACATCTGTAGCAAACCACCTGAGCGCACCGAAATCCCTATTTATCATGTCGGTGACCGCATCGGTTCTCCTTATGTAAGCTGCGGACTTGACAGAATTACCTGCATCGTCGAATCAGACATTGTCGACCATGTACGCAATTTAAGCGCTCCTGATGAAGCAAGCAAAAAAATTGCCGCTAACCTGGTTGATTTTTTGGAGCACGAGCAGCGCCACGGCCGTCTGCCGCAGCAAATGCTGCCGTTGCAGTCCGGCGTAGGAAGCATAGCCAATGCTGTATTAATGGGTTTGGCAGAATCTAAATTTGAAAATCTTACTATGTACTCGGAGATTTTGCAAGATTCTGTTTTTAAGCTGATAAAATGCGGTAAGGTCACCCAAGCCTCCGGCTGTGCCTTCACTCCATCGCCAACAGTTTGGGAGATGTATAAAGAAGATCCCGAGCTCTACCGTAACCGCATTGTTCTGCGCCCGCTCGACATCAGCAATAATCCGGAGGTCATCCGCCGCCTCGGCGTTATCTCCATGAATACACCGCTTGAATTTGATATTTACGGTCAGGCAAATTCTACCCATGTTATGGGCAACCGTATGATGAACGGTATCGGCGGCAGCGGAGATTATATGCGCAACGGTTACCTGACAATATTCTCTACCCCATCAACTGCCAAAGGCGGTAATATCTCGAGCGTAGTTCCCATGGTTTCACACGCAGATCATACCGAACATGATACGATGGTTTTTATTACCGAGCAGGGTGTAGCCGATATCCGCGGTCTGAGTCCTCTAAAACGGGCCAAACTGATTATCGAAAAATGCGCCCACCCCGATTTCAGGGAACAGCTTTATGATTACCTGAAAATGGCGCAAAGAAAAAACGGCCATGAGCCTGTTGATTTGGAACACGCCTTCGACATGCACATAGCGTTAGAAAAAACAGGCACGATGAAAGAGAAATCCAAGGAGGAAGATCATTATGACTACACGAGAAGATTTACAGCTTAGCTTAGATGCCTATGATGCCAAGGTTGCCAAGGCAATCGCAAAATTCCCTGAACGGCAGCATTTAAGCGAAAAGCGCTTATATACACCCTTAGATATAGATGAAAAATTTGATTATAACAGTAAACTCGGCTTTCCCGGTCAGTATCCCTTCACCCGTGGCGTACAGCCCACAATGTACAGAGGCCGCCTGTGGACTATGCGTGCTTATGCAGGCTTTGCCACTGCCGAAGAAACCAATGCCCGTTACAAGTATTTGCTGCAGGCAGGGCAAACCGGTCTTTCCGTAGCTATGGATTTACCTACACAAATCGGTCTGGACAGTGACGCACCGTTATCCGAAGGTGAAGTAGGCAAGGTTGGCGTAGCAATTGATTCTCTCGCTGACATGGAAAAGCTTTTTGAAGGTATTCCGCTGGATAAGGTCAGCACATCGATGACCATCAACGGTCCGGCAGCCGTACTTTTGGCAATGTATGTTGCTGTTGCCGAAAAGCAGGGAGTAAAACCGGAGCAGTTGAAGGGCACTATTCAAAACGATATTCTCAAGGAATATATCGCCCGCGGAACCTATATCTTCCCGCCACGTCCTTCCATGCGCCTGATTACAGATACCTTTGCTTATTGCTCGCAGAATATCCCCAAATGGAATACTATCAGTGTTGGTGCTTATCACATCCGCGAAGCAGGTGCTTCCGAGGTACAGGAAATCGCTTTTGCCTTCGCTAATGCCATGGCCTATATTGATGCTGCAATCAAAGCAGGCCAAAAGGTTGATGATTTTGCTCCCGGTATCAGCTGGATTTTTACCGCAGGCCTGAATTTCTTCTCTGAAATAGCCAAATTCCGCGCTGCCCGCCGCTTGTGGGCACGCATCATGAAAGAGCGTTACGGAGCTACCGTTCCCAAAGCACAGATGCTGCGCGTACACGTTCATACCGCAGGCAGCGTGCTGACAGCACAGCAGCCTTTGAACAACGTTGCCCGCATTACCTGGCAGGCTATGTCCGCTGTACTTGCAGGCATTCAGTCGATGGCCTGCTGCGCGTATGACGAAGCCATTGCCCTCCCGACGGAAGAAAGTGCAACTCTTGCACTGCGTACCCAACAGCTCATCGCTTACGAAAGCGGTGTTGCCGACACTATCGACCCCATGGCCGGTTCCTATTATGTTGAAGCACTCACTGACAAATTCGAAAAAGAAGCTTATGAATACATCCAAAAAATTGATGCCATGGGCGGTGCGGTTGCTGCTATCGAACAAGGCTATATGCAAGGTGAAATGGCCGCCCATGCCTACGAATATCAGACAGATATTGAAAAAGGCAAGCGTACAGTCATCGGCGTCAACAAATTTGCAGACAATAAGGCTGTCAAAACAAATGATGTTATTACGGCAGATTTAAGCGTTGCGGAACGTCAGATTGCCCGTGTAAATGAAATGAAGGCTCACCGTGACCAGCAAGCAGTAGATGCTTCCCTGAAAGCTCTGAAGGAAGCTGCCAAGGGTGAAGCTAACCTTATGCCTTATCTGATTGATGCTGTTAAAACCTATGCAACCTTAGGCGAAATCTGCGGCGTACTGCGCGAGGTTTTCGGAGAATACCAGCAGGGAGGTAATTTGTTTTAAGGCTAAGGCAGGTGTTTACGTTGCATTTGGCGAATACCATGGCAATAGTTAAAATTAAAGCAAAGGCAGGTATTAACAATGACAACTAAAGCATTAGCAAAATTTACCGCAGAATTGTGCTACGAAAAGCTTTCTGCTCACAGCATCGAAATGGCTAAAAAATGTCTGCTGGACTGGCTGGGAATTGCTATCCGCGGTTCGCAGGAAAAACCGGTACGCATCATCCATGATGTTATTCTTCAGGGAGATGCACCGCAGGCAAATATTTTCGGCAGCCTTCCTGCCAAAAAGGCCGGCGCCCTGACCGCAGCCTTTATCAACAGCGCTGCTTCCCACAGTCTGGACTTCGATGACCTGCATAACCCGTCTATTATCCATCCGGCCTGCGTTGTTGTTTCTCCCGCGCTGGCTGTCTGCGAGGCAGAACACAAAAGCGGTAAGCAGCTCATCGCAGCAATTTGTGCAGGCTACGAAGCAAGCGGGCGCGTAGGCGAAGCGGTTATCCCGGAATCCTACTTCTTTTGGCATACTACCGGTACCGCAGGCACCATCGCCGCCGGTGCTGCTGCCGCCAACGCTCTCGGTCTTGACGCACAGCAGACACTGATGTGCTACGGCAGCGCCGGTACCCAGGCAGCAGGCCTGTGGGAGTTTTTAAAAGAGGGTGCCATGAGCAAGCCGCTGCACACGGGCAAGGCTTCCTACAGCGGTGTTCTCAGCGCTTATCTATCGCAGAAGGGTTTTACTGCCGCCAGTGAGATTTTAGAAGGTGAAAAGGGCTTCTGCCGTGCCATGGTCAAAGAACCGCATTTGGAAAAACTTACCGAAAACATGAGCACCGACAAGCTGAAAATCGACATCAACTCCTTCAAGCCCTACGCCTGCTGCAAGCATGCTCACGCCGCTCTTTACGCCATTCAAGAGCTGCGCAAGGCTCATTCCTTGCAGCCCAAGGATATCGCTAAAATTAAGCTGTACGTCAACGATATTACCAACTATCTGATCAACAATCCGCAGCCGCAAACTCCCTACGGCGGCAAATTCAGTATTCAATATTGCTCCGCTGCAATGCTGAAGTTCGGCGAAGTAGGCATTACGCAGTTCAGCGAGGAATGTATCCATAACAAAGAGCTTACGGATTTAATGCAGCGCATCGAGGTTATCCGCGATGAGGCTATGGAACAGCTTCATGCAGCAGATGCTTCCAAGCTGGCTTCCAAAGTAGAAATTCAGCTGCATAACGGACAAACTCTTACAATGCAGGTTGATTATCCTAAGGGAGATCCGGAAAATCCCTTGACCTGGGAGGAGCTCTGCGCCAAGTTTATGAGCCTTGCCGTACCTGTTTACGGTGAAGCAAAAGCATTACGTTTACAAAATTGGGTAGCAAGCCTTGAGCAATGCAACGACGTTTCCCAAGCGCTGGATGCCTGTCTAAAGGAGGAATGATTTATGCAACCGGAAGAAATTATCCGAAGCGTAAAAGATATCTACACGCATAACGCTTTTATGCAGCACTGCGGCATAAAGGTTCACAGCATCAGCTGCGGCAAAGCTGCAGTAGGCCTGCGCATCGACCCTGTTATCCATACAAACCTCAACGGCAAGCTGCACGGAGGCTTGCTTACAACACTGGTGGATAATGCCACCGGCATCGCCTGCGCCGCTATGGGCAAGCGCGTGGTTACGGTATCGATGACCGTAGATTTCATCAAGGGCGCTCCTTCCGGTGCAATGGTAGAGGCACAGGCTGAGGTTGTTTCGCATAATGGCCAGTTAATTACTATGCAGATTCATGTATATGATACTGATACAAATACACTGCTGGCCACCGGCAGCTGCTGTATGCTGACAATTGCCGACTTCCCCGGAATTCCGGAAAAGTGGTAGGTGCCAGCTCCGCAGGTAATCTATAAAACACCGGCCGGACGTGCACGCCGTGAAAGTCGGCGTGTGCTTTGCCCACCAACTGGTCGGGGAGCTGCCTGCGGAGCCGCACGACGTGGCGATGGATTACATAATAACGGATTGAATGATGGATGCGAAAGAGTTTGCCTCCGCCTATGGCGAGGCGTTCAGACCCGCCGCGGGACTGCCGTTGCTGTTCTGGTATTCGGACGGGCCGGTGCGTGCCGTGCAATTTTGTGCGATGTATGTGAATCTATCCTG
>OGYW01001917.1_pt1 | contig 16969 bp, 16 predicted proteins | sample 1576621 | NCBI WGS metagenome assembly OGYW01 (sample SAMEA3541528, study PRJEB24748) | human gut metagenome | biome: human gut; feature: human-associated habitat; material: faeces | place: China | collected 2012 | reverse complement strand
AGTATTACCGATTTGAAGCCGGCTATTTTTTATAAAATAACATTTTGCCGTACCGGGATTATTGTATTCTTTTTTGCGTGGGGGATCATTCTGTTTGAAAAACTGGTCAAAAATAAAAAAGTGAAGTTTATTTATGCACTGTCTATACCGGTTGGAGCAATTTTCAGTTTTGTTATGATGATTCTATTTAACAGTGACAATGACATTATGAAGACGATCGACCGCTATGTATCAGGAAGGGTATATATCCTTGGAAAATATTATCATGACCAAGGGCTTGCGCTGCTTCCGAGAAACCAGGAGTATTTTTATGCAAGTTATCATGGGCTGATCGATAACGCATATATGTATATTTTACTGTACTGCGGATGGATTTTTGCAATCGCATTTTTTGCGGCACTCTGCGTTATGTTAGTCAGACTCTATAAAGCAGGGGGATATAAAGAATTAATCATGCTTTCCGTATTTGCATTGTATGGGATCATGGAACAGTTTGTCTTAAATGGTTTTATGAATCCGTTTATTTTGCTTGCAGGTGTTTATTGTATGTGATTTTGGTACGATTCTATCAAGTATGGCATCAGCTAATGCACCACCTCCTAGCTTGCTATGCCATCCTCCTACATCAAATTGTGAACATAATATTGTTGAATGTATTCTATATCTTTTCTCTAATACTTCCAATATATCTTGCTGTTCAATGTTGCTTGTATTAACTAACAGCCACTCATCAAGAATAAGAAGATCGCATTTTTCATATTGTTTGATTTTATTTTTATATGTTCCTTGTATTCTTGACAGCTCTAATTCGGACAACAAATCTGGCAGTCGAATATATTTGACTTTCAGTCCACTATTACATGCTTCAACCCCAAGTGCACATCCAATATACGATTTCCCAGCTCCAGTTGCTCCTATTATTAAAACATTTTCGTGTTTCTTTATATATTCATTTGTTGCCAGGCTTAATATCTGCTCTTTATCAAGATGTCTGTCTGCATAATATTTGATCTGCGTTATGGATGCTTTGGATTCTGCAAAATGTGCATTATTGATCAGTCTTTCTATCTTATGTATACGCTGACTGTCAACTTCGGCATCAACCAATAATTCCAGTCTTTGATCAAATGTCAATTCTCGTATATCTTCCATCTCTTCCTGTTCCAGATATGTTTTTGCCATGCCAGGCAGTCTTAAAGCGACTATTTTTTCATATGTATCTCTATTCATTTGTGTTTCCTCCATAATATGATGAACCTCTGACAAATGCAAAGTCATCATTGTTTTCATCTTCTTGGTTGACCTGTCTTGTATCTTGATTATATTGAATAATTAATTTAATATTTTTATAGCGGGGCAATGATAAATGCTTTAGCGCTTTTTCACATGCTTCTTCTAGCTGTCTGGGTGAATATGAGTCTGCCAACTTCAATATTGATCGACAACCATTATAAGCCTGCTGCTCCGCTCTATAATAATTCAATAAACCATCAACGACCTTATAGGTATTGACCCCAATGGATTGAGCCCATCTTCTGAAGCGATCACCATCCCATTCACCAGCCTTTTGATGGTTGGGTGGCATATGATCCGTGTTGGTTGAATATTGTCCTGGGTGACCATATAAACGTTTATGTGAACATATTCTATGATGCTTATAATAGACTTCCACTAGATTTCTGGTTAATCTAATATCAACCTTTTGCTTGATATATTCATATGGCACAGAATAATACATTTTATCAATGGAAATGTGATAATGATATTGCACTGTTGCTTTTTTCCATGTGGCATATTCATAAGGCTCTTTTGGCAATGGTCTGAGGAATGGTTTTTCTTCATTTATAAATACTTCAGCTCTACTCCCCTGGCGCTTTTGAAAAGGTCTGTTATTGAAATCATCTAAGCATTTCTTGATTTTTTCATTTGCTTCGCTGATGGAATGAAATTCCTTCTTTCTGAGTCTTGCAATAATATGAGTCGTAATCTTTCCAACTGTTCCTTCTACACTTGGCTTGGATTTTGGGCTCTTGATAGGAGTAGGTACAATAGCGATATTGTAGTAATCTCCCATTTCCTGATATGCAGGATTTAATATGACATCTCCATGTTTAGGATGTTTGATGACTCCTGTTTTTAAATTATCAGGATAGATGATAGGTGTTGTCCCACCAAAGAAATTGAACATGTTGACATGTTATAAAAGTTAAAATAAGATTACCCAAATTGTTGCAGATAAGTGGTTACACTTTGCATTAATCAGGGTAATCTTTTTTGATATAATTCTTTCCTGTAAAGGAGTGAATTATATTGAATACAGCAGTCATTAAAATAAATAATTTGGATCAGGCTTTAATGTTAAGCAGAGCCTATAAGGAAGGAGAAATTAAATTGAATGTTTCTAAACTTGCAAGAGAATTAAATTGCAGTAGGAAAACCCTAAGCAGAAGGCTTAATGGTATTGCACCTAAAAAAACAAGAAACAGAAAAAGATATCTAGATGATTATAAACATCTTATATACAAATATCTTTGTGATGAACAAAGAAATTTTGACTATATTGATCATATCTACTATTTCATGAAACGTGAACATGGCATTACTTGTACTCGTTCAACATTTTTCAGATATATTAAGGATAATGAAGAGCTCAGTAAAAAATTTAAAAACAACAAAACAAATTCTTTTGTCGAACGTTTCGAAACCGCTCCTGGTCAACAGGCTCAGTTCGATATGAAAGAAAAAGTTAAACTTACAGATAAAAATGGTACTCAAACAGTAGTATATATTCCTACTCTCACTTTATCCTGGTCAAGATATAATTATAGGCAGGTAATATTAAAGCCTACAACTGATAATTTATTAATATTCTTGGCTCAGACATTTGAAGAAATAGGCGGTGTTCCTAAAGAACTGGTTATTGATAATCTTAAAGCATTTGTAGAAAAACCTCGTCAGTCGGCTAAAGATAAAGCTTTATTAAACAGTAAATTTGAAGAATTTTGCAAAGATTATGGAATAACACCTATGCCATGTATGCCGTATAGACCAGAAACCAAAGGTAAAACTGAAACACAGAATAAAATAATAGATCAGCTTAAAAATTATAATGGTCATTATAGCGGATTACCTGATATACATGACAAACTGGAAAAAATCAACAGCGAAGATAATGAACGCCCGTCACAGGCAACAAGACTTCCCAGAAACTTCCTTTTGGAAAAAGAAAAAGGTGATCTACTTCCATTACCTAGCAAGGAAATTAGAAGTAAATATCACCTTAAATTAAATGAAGTCTATGTTACAAATGAATCGCTATTCCAATATAAATACAATAAATATTCCCTACCACAAGAATATATTGGAAAACGTGTTGGATTAGCGGTTCAAAACAAAGAACTTCTCGTATATTATAACGGAAAAATTATTGAAAAACATCCTATTACTAATAATAAATTTAATATAAAAGAAGAACATGAACTTTATTATAAGAAAACAGATAAGCAGGCAGTTAAAGAAAGCAATCAAATAATATTAAAAGAACTGGAGAATATAATTTATGACAATGACTAATGATGTACTGGAACAACTGAATTATTTGAAATTAAAATCAGCATATTCGTATTTAAATTCATTAGTAATGAATAATGAAATAGCTGAAAAAGAATTACATGTAATGCATAAAATATTAAATAAGGAAGTAATAGCTAAAGAAGAAAATAACAGACTTTATAATGTAAAAGTAGCAGCATTTCCTTTTTTAAGAAAAGTTGACGATTATGATTTTAATTTTCAGCCAGGCATAAAAGAAGAAAAAATAAGATCGATTATTGAATCAGATTTCTATGAAAACGCTACAAATATTGTGTTTGTAGGTAACCCTGGTACCGGGAAAACACATTTAGCAATAGCAATTGCATATACAGTAGCCATTAGACGAAATAGCGTATATTTTATTAAATTTAATAAATTAATCAATATACTGAGACAGGCACATAATGAAGGAACTTTAGAAAGAAAATTAAGACTATTTTATAAGTATAAACTACTAGTCATTGATGAAGTTGGATTTAATGAAATATCACCACTAGAAGCCAAATTATTTTTTCAGTTGATTGACTTAAGATATACTAAACGTTCTACTATTTTTACAAGCAATATTTCATTTGATAAATGGCCACAGATATTAGGTAATGATGAAATGATAACTAAAGCCATATTAGATAGAATTCTTCATTACTCGTATTTATTTAATATTAATGGTCCATCTTATCGAATCAAAGATAAACTTAATCCTAAAAAAATTGAGAACACTTAATTGCAACAAATTGGTCAAATTATCTTGACTTTTATAATCTATCCCTCTTTCCGCCCCACATCGGTACAGGAGTGGGTGATTTGCTAACCTGTATAAGAAAGAAATTCAAAAAAATATTGAACTTCTCATAAATAACAAAAACAGTCAATCAGCACATGAATGTACCAACAGACTGTTTTTGTTATGTTTACGATATGAATTTTTAACTCATGTTTAAGGTGTACTGACTGGATAACCATTGTAAGGCGGTTATTCAGTTGTGAATACTGGCGTATTCGCTGATACGCAATCATAGTACAACCCCCTTATTCAGAGCTGTACCGTGAGTGAAAAAGAAAAGGACAGCTCTGGTTATCCAAAACCGTCCTAATCAAATTGAAAGACATGGAAAAAGATATTACCCTAGAACGGTTTTTTTTATTTACCGTCAAGGTAATATTGATGTGAACTAATAACGCATAATATATGTGTTTTTAACACATTCTAATCATGTGCCATGAAGTATAAACTCATGACAGGTGATTTAAAATGAGGAAAAAGAAAGATACTCACAGCTTTGATTTCCGTCCGTTGGGACTGGCAATCAGAGAAGCGAGAGAGAAAGCTGGGCTTTCCCGTAATGACTTAGGCGATAAGGTCTTTTACGGAGAACGTCATATCGCAGATATTGAAAATATCGGGAAACACCCTAGCTTTCAACTATTCCATGATTTAGTTACCATGTTCAATATATCTGTTGACGAGTATTTCTATCCATCGAAAAAAGCTGAGAAAAGTACAGTTCGCCGTCAGATAGACTCATCACTTGATTTATTGACTGATAACGAATTAAAAATCATTCAAGGTACGATTGATGGCATCTTAAACAGCAGAGAGAATAAGAAGTAACTTGCTTCTTATTTTCTCTGTTTTTCTATACTTATCTGTTGATCTGCTCAGCAGGTAACAAATAAGAGCCGATAACCCAAGATATATGTTCTCGGCATTATCGGCTCTGCGTCTTAGCGTCTGGCTCTTTGATAATAGCTATTTTTCCACACTTAACATTGATTAAAGTTTCATGTCTGCACTTCGGACAGAACAATGGAAAATTTATCAATTCCGTATCTAATCTTATTTTTATTCGTGTCTTGTTATTACAATTAGGACAGTAAATCCATTCCATACGTTCAACCTCCATACTAGTCTAGTGTATCTATATATTCTTCCAAACAAATTCCTTGAGAGTATATTTCCGACGCAACTTCTTTCCCGACATATCTGTAATGCCAAGGTTCATTTATAACACCTGTTATATCCGTCTTATTTGAGGGATAACGCTTTATAAACCCATATGTATGAGCATTTTCCTCAAGCCATTTATAAACATCATCACTTGAACTTTTTGTAGTATCTGCGTTTATATCGACCGCAATACCAAGCTGATGTTCACTTGTTCCGGGAATCGCCACCCATTGCTCTGCAAGTTTTTTTGCTTCTGACTTTGATTTCCCCTCATTTTCATATGCTTCTATTTTTTCGTCCATTAGTTGTTGCTGTTCTTCCTGTGTCCTATATCCCTCTCTGACAAATAAACTATATCCTTGTGCTCTTGCGTCATCGAACATTTCCTGCAACTCTGGATAAATTCTGGAATCAACCTTTTTACCGTTTGATAATTCTGTAAGCTGTACTTTATAATCAGCAGGAATATAATTATCACGATTTACAAGAATCAAATTCCAGCCATTATCTTCACTGGCTATATGATGTGTTATGCTACCAAGAAAAGGCATTGTAAAAAATGAATTAAGAAACTTTCCTGCCATCGCACATAACATTACTATAAATAACAGGATAAAAAGTTTTTTAACTTTAAATCTTCTTCGTCTTTTATATCGTTTCAATTATTTTATCTCCACCTTTTTGTAAACCCTGTACAGTATAGGTTGAAAAACTAGACATGTCACTGCATATACAGGAACAATAACGGTTGCTATTGTGGTTACTTTATTTCCCAATGTTATAAGTCCAGCTTCTTTAATATCTAAATAAACTTCTAATAGCTGGTCTGGAAAGAACGAGCATAATCCCGGCAATGTAATAATTCTGCTTAAAAACGGAAATGCACATAACACAATGAATGGTACAATAATCGCAGTTGGAGTAGAGCGTGTGAGTGCTGATACAATCATTGCAAGCGTAGAAGCAAATACAGTTCCAATATATCCCCCAACAACAATAAAAAGATATGCCTGTAAAAAAGTAATATTATAAACACTTCTCCACAAATCTAACTGGATTGGACAGTTTGCACCGTCTGCACCTAATACAAAAAGTACAATAAACGTATATAAAAATACAAACATCAGATAAAATCCTGTAGTAATACAAAATCCTGCTCCTACCTTTGCAGAAATCCCCTTGCTTCTTCCAAATCGTGCAGAGAAAAAAATGGAGTCTGCTTTTGACTGAAATTCATCCGAAAATATCCCGGATACCAGAAAACCGATGACTAAAGCCAGCATCAGAATAAAGGTTGATATATTTTGCAATAATGCAGACCAACCGTCTATATATTCATAGTAAAATGGCGTTTTCAGTTCTTCATATTTCTGAATCATAAAATCTTTTTCTGCCTGCGAAAATGTTTCTCCTCCAGACTCAAGCCAATTTTTTAAAGTAGAAATTCTTCTTTCATAGATAGTTCCAACTTCATCATCAGAAATATGATCCGGCACATAATAATTGTAATCTCTATAATCACTGAATGCATAAATGATGACATCCATAATACCAGCTATGCCCTGCTTTTTTGCATATGCCTTATTTTGCTCTGTAATGTCATCCGACAATGCCTCTTTCGAACTGTTAATTGTCTTGTTTTCTTCCAGTGCCTTACTCAATGTATCAGTGGTTAAATAACCTGCCCATTGGTTTTTAGCTTCTCTTAAATCTCTTGAAGCCGAAATTCCAACAGAAGAATTTCCGTTTTCATCAACAAATTCCACCTTGTTAATCGTTAAAATACTTGTTATCACCAGTATTACGAATAATACGATAACAGCAATTCTATTTTTTGATTTAGAAAACACTTTTTTGATTTCATAGCGTAGCATTTTCATCACCTGCTTTCTCTCCAAAATAATATAAAAATACATCTTCCAGTGACGCTTCTACACGCACTGCATTCCCAACCGGTTTTTCGTGAGAAATAATTCGTAGCATAACTTGATTTATTTCTGATTTCATATTGGAAATTTTATATTTTTCCATGAAATCAGACACCTTATTTTTCGGTACAAGGCATTCCCATACCGCTTCTGTCATAGAATTTATCAATTCATCAATGCTTCCTTTATGCAGAATTTCTCCGTCTTTCATCAACCAGATTTCATTCGCAATATACTCAATATCCGAAACGATATGTGTCGATAATAACACCAGCCTGTCTTCTGAAAGCTCACTAATCAAATTGCGAAACCTAATTCTTTCATTTGGGTCAAGTCCTGCTGTTGGTTCATCAAGTATTAAAATCTTAGGATTATTCAACATAGCCTGTGCAATTCCGGCTCTGCGCTTCATACCACCAGACAATTTTTTCATTTTTTTATGAGCTACTTTTGAAAGACCAACCTTAGCAATCAATTCTTTTACTCGCTTTTTTGCAACAATAGGGCGTATTCCTTTTAGCGCTCCAATATAAAGTAAATAATCCTCCACTGTAAATTCAGGATAAAATCCAAAATCCTGCGGTAAATACCCCAACAGCTTACGATATTCGCTGTCCATACTAAAAATATCTTTTCCATTACAGCATATTGTTCCGCTTGTTGGCTTTAAAAGAGTACACAACATTCTCATTAAAGTTGTTTTTCCTGCTCCGTTTACACCTAAAAGACCATACACACCATTTGTCATAGTGAGGTTTATATGATTGACAGCCGTAAAATCTCCAAATTCTTTTGTTAAACCATCAAGCTCTAATTTCATCAAATGACACCTCCAAATATTGATTACAATTCTTTAAAACACGATATATAGCAAAAGCAATAAAAAGTATTGTTGCACCCAGCAGTGCTGACCAGATGGGAACAGTAACCATGATATATACGTTTTCATTTAAAACAATAAAAAGCCATACCGCACTCCATATCACACACAGAACAATCGCAACCGTTTCACTGAAAGAGTGTTTACTGCATAAAATTCCGAAACAGATACAGGCAGTTACACAAAGCGGAAAAAGAAATTGAACTACTAATTCTGACAATTCATAATGTAAACCTGCTGAAACGACTCCTAAAAATACAGTTATCAAAAAAATATCTGTAACACCAAATAACAGCATACGTGTGGCATATACTTGTTTTAATGAATAATAGGAAGTAGCTTCTATTTCCATACATTCACATGACCTGTTTTTCCATAGTTCGGGAATAATAAGGATTACAAATAGTGTGGCTACTACACCCATACTTCTTTTTAGATATATTTCATCATGGATAGAACTTAAAGCAATCCATAATGCAACTAAAATCATAAATTGAAGAACCCACCATCTTTTTTGTATCACACGAAGCTGTGTCCACAAAAAGTCATGGTAAGAAAGCATTCGTTCTTGCTCTGCCATAAAAAAGGCATTTTTAGATTTATAAATTGTTTCCTGTATTTTTTCTTCGTTGGCTTCCACTTGTACGCTTTCCCTATATTTTTTTATCTTTTCTTTCTTATTCATCTAATTCCTCCTTTCCGAGAAGTTCCCTTAACTGTTTCCTTGCTTTTTGCAAACGATACTTTACCAGTGGAAGTCCAATTTGCAATGTATCAGAAATTTCTGTCAGTTTTAGTTCTTGAAAATAATAAAGTGTAAGCACTTCTCTTGAATCATCTGGAAGTTGTTCTAAAATCTGTTCTATCAAAACTCTATTCAAAATTTGTTCCGTTTGATTTTCTTCCTCAAATTCATTTTCTTCCAGAAGTGTTTCTTTTGTCCTCTTTAAATAATCTTTACAAAGATTACCTGCTATCGTATATAAATAATTCAGTGTTTTCCCTTTATAATGATAGTCGGACAATTTTGTGAAAAAACGTATAAAAGTTTCCTGCGTTAAATCTTCCGCATATGTTTGATCGAAACAATGATGATAACAGTAGCTTAAAATTTCTTGATAATACTTGTGGACAAACAAATCAAAAGCATTATCATCACCTTGCTTCATTTTTCTAATTAGTAGAAAATCATTATACACAAAATCCCCCTTTCTCATTATTAGAAGTTCAAAATATTTATCCCGTTCTATAATGTATAACGATTGAGAGCAATAAAAAGATAGTATAAATTTAATTTTTTCAAAAAATACAATAACGAATTGTTTTACACACTACTTTTCTCTCATAAGGCAATTATAATGTACTAATAAGATTACTGCAAAATATCAACCAAGTTGAACCGTGTTTACACTTTTAAGCATAGATTTTATTCTTATCCTATAATCTTCCAGTTATCGTCCTTATGTAACACAAGTTCATACTGTGAGATTTGCGTCATTTTCGACTTGTTATCCAGATATTTCACAGACACACTGACCTTGAGGTTATCGCCATCTTTGGTAAAGACAGGATTTACCAGTTCTGAAAATACATAATCGCCGGATACAGGAGCAAGCACACCGTTTTTGACATAGTAGGCAAGTTCCTTTTCCGTAGCTGTCGGATAGAGCTTAAAGAATGTTTCCAAGAAAGCGGTAGCGTCCTTGACAGTATCGGAGCTGACACTGACATCGGCTTCCTGTACTTTCGGTTCATACTTTGATTTCTGTACCGCCGGAGCAAGGGTTGGATTCTGGGTAATGACCATTGCACCGTCCTTATCCACATGAACGGTCACGGTGTAGTTTTCTGTGACTGCCTGTGTCTGTTCTCCCTCTTTTACCTGCTGATCTACTTCGTAGGCAACGGTAAAATCGTTCGTTCCAGACTGCTCTACATTCCAGACCAGCACATTTGTAACGGTCGCACTGGTTGGTATGTCCGTTCTGATGGTATCAGCGTTCAAGTCCTGTAATTCTTTGGTAAGGTATTTACTGATTTCTGTTGTCCTTGCTTCAATGGCTTCCTTGCTGGTATCCCATGAGTAGTAGGCTTTCGCAAAGTTCTTGACGAAATTCTCAATACCGTTGGTATCGTTCAATCTTAGCTGAATGATTTCTTTTTCATGTACCGTGTGGGTGTCAATGGCGGTAAAGTTCTTATACACACCAAAGCTGGTGCTTGCCAGAAGCACCGCCCACAAAAGCAGAACAGATTTCTTATGTGTCCCGACTTTCATGGTACGCACTTTCTTATTCTTAGGTGCTTTCTCTGTTTTTTCTTTCTTCTTAAACATATTTCAAGTCCTTTCTATTGTTTGATTCTTCCGGCACAAATGATGTGCTGTTGCCAGTAGGCAGAGGTCAAATCGGTATAGCCGATTGGATTTCCGGCATGATACATCTGATTGTTTCCCACATAGATTCCTACATGGGTAACATAGTCGCTGGTGTTATAGGTGGAATGGAAAAAGACCAAATCGCCAGCCTGTGCCTGTGACAATGGGATATGCTGGGTTGCGTCATACTGTGCCTGTGCGGTTCGTGGCAGGCTGATTCCGGCTTTTCCGTAGCACCACTGGGTAAGACCAGAACAGTCAAAAGAGGTGTTCGGGTTACTGCCACCATAGACATATTTCCAGCCTTGATACTTCAACGCTTCATTCATAACCGCCTGTACCGTTTCGTTGCTGAACTGCTTCACGGTCAGATATTGGTTGACCAGCTCCACATAAAACATATTTCCGTAGTTATAACGCCAGCCACCATTTTTACTGACCGCTATCGGGTTCGTATAGGTCACTTTTGTACCGCCGGATTTATTCTTTGCGAAATTCTCTGCAAGGTTGAAGCTGTGCTTTTTCCCGTTCTTCGCCACATAGTCTGCATAGCCACCACCATAGTTATAAGATTGAATGACCACGTTAATGTCATTCATACCTTTGGCTTTACAGGAAGAAAGCAGGGACGCAAAATATTTACACCCCTGCTTAATGGATTCTTCTGTACTTAATGAGTTTGGCGGTAGTCCAAGACTTTCGCTGGACTGCATGACATCGGTAGCCGTACCGCCACTTTCCACCTGTATGATGGCAAGCAGGACGTTCACATACTCCGAGATACCGTTTTCTCTGGCGTATTTTTCTACCATCGGCTGATGTTTGAGGACATCGGCTGACAGGTTCATGCCAGAATAGACAGGCGAATAGCTGTTTGAACTGTCGTCATCTTCGCCAGAAATCAATATCCCGAAAAAGAGGACGATGGAGAAAAGGACTGGAAATATCGTACCTATGATAAGGATACGTTTTAATCTCATTTCTTCCGTCCTTTCTCTGAATGTTTCGTAACAGTTTTACGGGCAGATTTCCCATTGACCTGTGTTTTCTGTACCGTAGATTTCTTATGATTACTGATAGTTTTCGCTACGTTTGGCTGGTTCGTTCTGGCAACAGATTTGACCTGCTGTTCCTGTCTGATGTTGGTTCGGACAGTTTCTTTTCCAGCCTTGATTTCTGCATTTTTTATCACAGGAGAAGTAGCAGGACGTTTCATATCCGGCTTTGTGACAGTATCGGTCGGTGCAGGTTTTGGAACAGGTGTGGCAACAGGGCGTTCATGGCTTCTGGTAGCTCCGGCTGTCGCTGATCCATTCGCATGAACATTCTGTCTTGCTTCCTGTGCTTTCTGTAATTCCTGCTTTTTCTGTGAGATATTTTCCCTGTGCAGGTTGCGTTTCTGTGTACGCTGTTCCTGTCGGTTTTCCCGTTCTTCCACAACGCCACGCTTAAAGTCTGATACATTATCCTTTGCTTTCTGTTTTGCAGAGTGGACAGCATAACCAGCCTGTGTCGGCAAGTCTTTCACATTTTCTTTCAGAGAGGAAGCACTGTCACGGACTTTATTTTTCGTATCCATCACAGCACCTACCGCAGAACCGACACGGCTTCCCATGCTGGCAGAGGTATTTTCCCGTTTCTTTGGCGGTTGGTTCGTTGCTGGCTTTCCGGCTCTGGCAACACTTGCACCAGCCACCGCACCTGCAACACTTCCAGCACCGACAGCCCTTGCAATCCTGTGTTCCATACGTCTTGCCCTGTGTCGCATGAACACCATCGGTCTACGGAATATCCGGCGACCTATCTGCTGGCTGTCATTGGCATTAAGGCTGAACATACTCATTAGTTCTCCAAGCTTCATGTAAATTCCGGCAAAACAGATTATCTGCAAAAATGCCACCATAAAGAACGGATAGTCTGTTGAGATATTGTAAAACATACTGGAAATCGAAAATGCCACCGTCACAACCAATGTAATTCCGGCTCTTGTCATAATGGCATTGAACACACGGACAACTGCCTGTTTCGCCATGTTCTCATAGGTCGGTATCATGGACAGTAAAAAACTGACAGGTAAAAACATGGCATATATGATAAAAAGTATCTGGGAAAATAACATCATGCCGGTAAGCAGGAAGATAAAGATTGTGATACCGAGATTGAAAATGAGCAGGAAGAACACCATGCCAAGGCGGTTGACGACCTGTGGAATCGTTAGGTTGTCATTGTCGTTATCCTCAATCTCTGTTTTTACAACAGTTTCCCTTGTTTCCCCATCTTCGTCTGACGGGCTGGCAGATACCAGAGCTTCCACACGGTCAGTCCCGATTTCTTCGGTATCGCTGTTCCCGAACTGCAACAACAGCCACGGTTTTTCTACCTGTATCGCAAACAGGCTGTCACGGATAAGGTCTACGCTGTCCTTGCCTTTGCTTTGTGAATCGGGGAGCATGATTTTTGTCCCCAAGTCCAGAGAAGCGGTGCTGATGTCCGAACTGAAATCATTGATTTTCTGTATGTAATTGGGAGCGTAGGCAATAAACGAAGCCGATACGATGAACACCACCACAAAGTTGATAACGGCGTGAAGTGCCTTGCTGGTTTCCCGTTTGAGAAGCCCTGTATAGGCGGTATAAACACCTACAATCAGAATGATAATGAGCAGGAATCCCACATAGAATCCACTGCTGGAAAATCCGTTTTCGGTCACTCCGGCAAGTGTCTGGATACTTTTCCCGATACTGTCTGCCATGTCATTGATGAAGTCCAGCTTATATGCCTGTTGCACCACATATCCAGTGGCATTGCTAAGATACAGGCTGATTGTCCAGACAAAATTTGTGATACAGTAAAGCCCGTACTGCACCGATTTTCCAATGCCGTCCAGCCAGTTCCACGGAAGCCAAGACCAGCTATTGTCCACATAGAAATCAAGCTGATAATTGGAAAGCGGATATTTGGAATAAAGATTGTCTGCATTGACTGTATCATCGACCAGTCCAGACGCATGAGCCACCGTCCCAAGCAGGGACAGCAGTACCAGCGTTACCGTTATGGCAAGTAGAACCAGTTTCAGTACATGGAATACCTTTTCTTTTGTGACAGATTTCATCATTCCAAATCCACCTCACTTTTTATCGGCGGTCTGGTATCAAAGGCATGGAGCAGTTCTACAAAGACAGGGTGTATCTGTACCACACCGACACGCCCGTATAAATCCTGCATTAAGCATTGTCCGTTCTCCAAATCCCTCAACCGTTTCTGGTTGTTTTCGTCCTCACTGTCCAGCCCGAAAAACTCTAAGGTCTGCTTGATTTCATTGGTATCTGTGGAGCGGAACGCAAACTTTAAGCCGATGTTATTTTTCAGACTTTCTTTCGATACGTCCCCAGAGGATTGTGTCACGAAATAGACTCCGGCGTTCATGGCTCTACCAGCACGCACCAGTTTATTTGAGAGTGTTTCGCCCTGTGCCACATTTAAGAACGCCCATGCTTCGTCCAAATCCACGATTTTAAAAATGCTTCGGTCACTGTGAATAAAGTCAAGGGCAAAGGTACTGATAACAATTAAGATGGATACCGACAACAGTTCAATGGTCGTGTATTCCTCAAAGGTAGTATCCTTATCCGGCAGAACCAAATCTGCAACCTGTATGATGTTGAGCTGGTTATCCAGACTGATTGCATTTTCAACCGAACCGTCTGAGAACAAAAGCTGTGCAAAATCATAGTCCGTAAAACTTTCGATATGGTCTGCAATGTTACGGGATACGGCGGTATCCTCTTTCCGCAGTTCCTCAATGACCTGCAACAGCCCGTGGTTCTGATTCTGGGATACCGTGCGGACAGCTTTTCTAAGGACAGGAAACTTTTCGCCATCACGACTGCTGATACCTGTAAGGAACGTCAGAATATCAATGGCAAGACTTTCAGCGTCCTTGACATCTTTCATAATCACATACGGGTCTAACAGCCCTTGATTGCTGGAATCACTGGTAATGTTTACAATGTTGATTTCCTCTGCAATCTCCGGCAGTGTTTCTTTCCAGTTCCCACGCTCACTTTTCGGGTCTAGGATAACTGCCTGTCCACCGAACAGAACGGAATAATACACCAGCAGGTTATTACAGAATGATTTTCCACCGCCAAGCGAACCCACAAAAGCAGAAGCCAACGCATTTGTGACCGTACCTTTTACCCCTTGACTGGCAAGGGACGGTTGCAGGTAGACATTTCTTCCCGTATCCACGGAATAGCCGATATAGATTCCTGTATTTTCGCCCAACATCTGGGTAGCACCGAAACCAAGTCCGGCTAAAAAGTCAGATTTCACATACTGGATATAATCACTGATATAACGCTTGCTGGCTGGAAGAAATTCTCCATGCAGTCCCATCATATCTCCGGCAGGTCGTACCAGCTTCACATTCAAATCATCGTAAAAATCCTTGACTTCATCACAACGGCGTTTCAGTTCGTCAAGATCGGGTGCAGACACCCGTATGACGTAACTTAACTTATACATACTTTCCTTGCTCTGGTCTAAATCTGTTTCCAGTTCATCGACACTGTCCAAGGCTTCCACCACATTTGAACTTGTTTCGTTTCCGGCTTGATAGGCGTGATTGTCCAAGTCCTTTAATTCCTTTTTCTTGTTGCGGACAGTGGTTAAGGCTTTCTTATTCCCGACAATCTCAACATTCATGGACGTATCCACAGGGAATGTGAACTGCTGTTGCTGGAAATAAAAGATTTCCGATGATGGGAAGTCCAATTCCCCAACAATGGCATTGACCGTAAAGTAAGATACATAGCTTTCGCTGTCCTCATGTTCCAGACGCAAATATCGCTGGCTTTCTTCCACCACGCAACGGGTAGGACGGATAAGGTCATAATACTTAATCAGTGTTTCTCTTTTTAATTTTCTTTTTGGCAGAGGATACACATAATCTTCATAAGCTATCCCGTCCCTGCCGTAGAGGTGTTCCATCAGATAGGCAAAATCTTTGGCTTCCAGTCGGCGGATTTTGAACCTACGGGAGATTTTGTTTTCCAGTAATTTCTCCATCTTCACATAACGGTTGATTTCATCATTGCTCATAGAAACAAAGTCGTTCATCAGCGTATGCCTTACCTCATTCAAAAACTCACGGAATGTCAGAAATACCGATTTTTTGATGTTCTTCAGATTGACTTCGTCCTCTGTGACCATGAGCTTGAATCCCAGAAAGAAACGGTAATCTACTTGATTGTCGCCTATCATGGATACAAGGGCTTCAGTCTGGTCGTCTATCTTTTGGATTGCTACCTCACGGAGCTTTCCAGTGACCAGCTTCTTTGACTGTTCCTGTATGCTTCGGATTGAACTTTCAGTTGCAATCTGCAACGCATGAATCTTTCCCTCACGGGACTGTGCGATAAGCTGACGGAAGCTGTCATGCACAAGGTATTTCTGTTCTGGGGATAAGAACGAATAATTGTAAGGTATCAGCTCATAGTAGGCGAACACCTCATTGTCCTTGTTCCAGACAAGGTTGTTGTCGATATATTTAATCGGGAACATAGGTCACACTCCTTACTGCCGTGATAGTTTCCTCAAATTTCTGCTTATGCAGGTTCACGGCTTTTCCGGCATAAGTCACTTTGGGACGCAGGGCATACAGAACCATCGTCTTGATGTAACTGTATGGCTTTTTCCCGTCAAAGGTTTTCTGTGACATAAACCATGTAAGGGCAACGGGAATCCCGAAATATTTTAAAAATGCTCCCTCAATCATGGAAAGTGGCGGTACATCTGCAAACAGAATGATGATAAATTCCGTCAGTACAAACCATGTAATCTGGGTAAAGGTCACGGGGAATGGCAGGTTTACATCATTGATGGCATACAGTACCTTTTCCACGTTCCAGATACTTGTATAACTTCGGATTTTCTTCACTTGTAAATGCTCCTTTCTTCATTTTCATAACAACAGGGACAGCCGGATTTCCCAGACTGCCCCCAAGAGAAAAGCTGACAGTAGCACCAGTGGCGGTGCTGATCTGCCAGCCCTTAACGCAGTACCTCACAGATACCAGCGTTTGTTGCAATAAATGTCCCCTCTATATCGAGGTCACGCCCGTAGGCTTCGTAGTCAATATAATTCTGTAAAGAGGACGGGATTTCTCCGAGTACCTGTTCTTCATCAATCAGATAGTAGGCTAAATCGGTCATCGTTTCACAGCCGGAATACAGAATGA
>OGYW01001916.1_pt1 | contig 16975 bp, 6 predicted proteins | sample 1576621 | NCBI WGS metagenome assembly OGYW01 (sample SAMEA3541528, study PRJEB24748) | human gut metagenome | biome: human gut; feature: human-associated habitat; material: faeces | place: China | collected 2012 | reverse complement strand
ATAATTAAAAATTAATAATTAAAGGGGGATGGTTAAGTTTCTGGTACATCGGCCCATTGCCGTATTAATGGCGTTTACCGCATGTTTTATTGTCGGTCTGGTGACGTATTTCACGTTGCCGGTATCTTTGTTGCCGGACATTGCCATTCCGGAGATTACGGTACAAATCTCGGCACAGAACACTTCAGCCCGTGAGTTGGAGAATACTGTGGTAAAACCGTTGCGGCAACAGTTGATTCAGGTGGCACGCCTGAAAGACATGGACAGTGAAGCGCGGGATGGGGCAGGGCTTATTCGCCTGAGTTTTGATTTTGGTACGAATACTGACCTGGCTTTTATAGAGGTGAACGAGAAGATCGATGCTGCCATGAACTACCTGCCTAAGGATACTGAACGCCCTAAAGTAGTGAAGGCAAGTGCTACTGATATTCCGGTATTTTACCTTAACCTCACTTTAAAGAATGACAGTGCTTACGGGCAAACCGACGAACGGGCATTTCTTGATTTATGTGAGTTTGCCGAAAATGTTATTAAGCGTCGCATCGAGCAACTGACAGAAGTAGCAATGGTGGATGTCACCGGCTTAGTAGAACGACAACTACAGATTGTACCGGATAAAAATAAACTTGCAGTTCTGGGACTTTCCATTCAGGATGTGGAAACAGCACTTGCGCAGAATAATGTGGAACCGGGTAGTATGACCGTACGTGACGGATATTATGAATACAATATCAAATTCTCTACTTTGCTGCGCACGGAAGATGATGTGAAAAATATCCTTATTAATAAAGAAAGCCGTATTATCCGCCTGGAGGAATTTTGTGAGATCGGCGTTGTTTCCGTTAAGGAAAAAGGAATCTCTATGAGCAATGGTAAGCGGGCAGTGACACTGGCCATTATCAAGCAGGCAGACGAGAATATGGATGACATGAAGGAGGCTATCGGCGGCACTATGGATTATTTTCAAAATGTATATCCGGACATCGAGTTCAGTGTCAGTCGTAATCAGACGGAATTGCTGGATTATACCATCTCGAACCTGAAACAAAACCTGTCGTTGGGTTTCCTTTTCATCTGTATCGTCGCCATCCTTTTCTTAGGGGATATCAAGAGCCCGGCAGTGATCGGGTTAAGTATGGTGGTGAGCCTGATCATCAGTTTCCTTTTTTTCTACCTCTGCAAGATGTCGCTGAATATCATCTCCATCTCCGGGTTGATCCTGGCTTTGGGTATGATGATCGACAGTTCGATCATCGTAACGGAAAACATTACCCAATACAGGACACGAGGAGACTCGCTGGAAGAGGCTTGCAATAAAGGGACGACCGAAGTAATTACTCCGATGCTGAGTTCCACTTTTACGACAATTGCCGTCTTCGTTCCGCTTGTGTTCATGAGCGGAATAGCAGGAGCGATCTTCTTCGACCAAGCCTTTGCCGTCACCGTCGGTCTGATGGTTTCCTATTTCACGGGAATCATGCTGCTGCCGGTACTCTACAAACTGGTATACAGTATTCCGGACATCAAACATAAGGGTTTCAATATGCGAATCAACAATCTGGTAAAAGAGCATACATTGGACCGCTTCTATGATACCGGAGTGGATTTTGTGTTCCGTCACAAAACAGCAAGCCTGATTTTCATTGCCATTACGCTCCCGCTTTGCGCCTTTCTGTTCTACGAAATACCGAAAAGCCGTATGCCGGAGATAGACCAGAACGAACTGATCGCTCATGTGGAATGGAACGAAAACATCCATATCGATGAAAACCAGAGCCGTGTCAGCCAGTTATTCGCCTCTATCGACAATCAGGTACAAGAACACACGGCCTATGTCGGGCAGCAGCAATTCCTGTTGAACCGGGATCGCGAGATGTCGGTTTCCGAAAGCGAGTTATATTTCAAGACGGAGAAACCAACCGGAATCGCTCCTTTGCAAAAATCGGTGGAAAAATGGATCAAAACGCATTACCCGATGGCAGTGATATCCTTCTCGCCTCCCGAAACAGTATTTGAAAAGCTGTTTGTGACAGGTGAAGCCGACATTGTCGCCGAATTGCACACCCGCAATAAATCTGAAGCACCGGAAGCCTCCGTCTTGAATAAAATAGAACAGCAAATCGAGGCGAAAACAGGACATACTCCTGTCGGTATCACCTTCGACAACCAATTAAATATCACAATAGACAGACAGAAACTTCTGCTTTATAACGTCGACTACAACGAAGTGTACCGGTTGCTGAAAACGGCATTCAAAGAGAATGAAGTAGCAACGCTCCGCTCCTACCAACAATATCTGCCAATCGCATTGGCCGGGGAAGAACAAACGGTTAACGAGGTCTTACAGAAAACATTGGTAAACACTGTTCCTGACACGGAAGGCAACGTACGATATATCCCGCTGCAATCGCTGGTGCGTGTCACTCCGGGAGAGGACTTGAAAACGATCACGGCAGGAAAGAACGGAGAATACATTCCATTCAGTTTCTATGATATAGACAATGCCGAACAGTTGATGGAAAATGTAAAAAAAGAAATCGATACTGACTGGGATATCGATTTTTCAGGAAGTTTCTTTTCCAACCGGCAGATGCTGAACGAGCTGGTCGTGATTTTGTTCATTTCGATCCTTCTGATGTATTTCATCCTGGCAGCCCAGTTTGAAAGTTTCCTGCAGCCGCTCATCGTGCTGCTTGAAATTCCGATCGATGTGGCAGCCTCCTTGCTGGTGCTCTGGATATGCGGCCATACCATGAACCTGATGAGTGCCATCGGTATCGTCGTGACCTGCGGTATCATCATCAACGACTCCATCCTGAAACTGGATGCTATCAACGAACTCCGCAAAGAAGGGGTTCCTCTTATGGAAGCCATACATGAAGCCGGACGGCGGCGCCTGCGTCCTATCATCATGACATCATTAACGACAATATTCGGAATGGTTCCGCTGCTTTTCACATTCGATATGGGCAGCGAACTGCAAAAGCCGCTTTCCATCGCCATGATCTCGGCCATGCTGATCGGTACGGCAGTCAGCCTTTTTGTCATACCACTGATATACTGGTTCATTTATCGCAAACATGAGGTTGGTAATTTGAATGTTGAAAATTGAAAATTGGAAGTTATGGACAGGAAATTCATTTATAGATATGTCATCACGTTGTTGATGCTTGCATGCGTATTCGGAGGAAAAGCGCAGCTCACACTGACGCTGGAACGAACTATCACACTGGCGGCCGACAGTTCGCTGGACGCTTTCCGATACAAAAATATGTATCTGGCCGGCTACTGGGAATACCGGACTTACAAGGCCGGCCGTCTGCCAAGCCTTACCCTAAATCTGACGCCGGCACAATACCGCCGTTATTTTACCCAACGATATGACTCGGAGGCTGATATCGACGTATATAGAAAACAACAATCGTTTTATGCGGGCGGGCAATTGGAGATCGAACAGAATTTCGACCTCTTAGGCGGTACATTCTATTTGGATACAGACTTGGATTATATGCGCTATTTCGGCGACCAAACTTATAACCAGTTCTCATCGGTTCCGATCCGCCTCGGCTACCAGCAAGACTTATTGGGGTATAACGCTTTTAAATGGGAACGGAAAATCGAACCGTTGAAATACGAGAAGGTCAAGAAAGAACTATTATATAATGTAGAGCAAATGAGCGAGCAAGCAACGACCTATTTCTTCGCTCTGGCAATGGCACAGGTGGAATATGATCTGGCCAAGGAAAATGTCGCCACGACCGACACACTGTACCGGACAGGGCAGGAACGGCATAAGATAGCTTCTATCAGCCAAGCGGATTTGCTGACACTGAAATTGGATGCCGTAAACGCACGCAACACATTGAAAAATGCGGAAATCGCCCTAAAACGTGCCATGTTCAGCCTCGCCTCTTACTTGAACTTCGACAAGAATACAGAAATACGCCTGCGCCTCCCAAGCCGCCCGCGCAATATGGAAATCTCGGTCGACAAAGCACTCGAATTGGCACGTGCAAACAACCCGACCTTTCTGGAGTTGCGCCAGCAAATATTAGAAGCCCAGCAGCAGGTAGACAAAACCAAGAAAGAAGCGATGTTCAACGCCCAGATCAATGCCAGCGTCGGATTCAACCAAGTGTCCAAGAACATACAGGACGCCTACAAAAATCTGCAACAGCAGGAAATCGTCTCTTTGTCTGTTTCGATCCCGTTGGTAGACTGGGGCGTACGAAAAGGGAAGCATAATATTGCCAAGAACAACCTGCTTGTCACCGAAACATCCGCCAAACAAAAAGAATTGACAGTAGAAGAAGACGTGATTATGACAGTCGGCGACTTCAATATCCAGCAAGCCCTGATTGGGAGTGCCGAAGAAGCGGTAGACCTGGCAGAAACAGCCTACAGCGAAACCAAGCAACGCTTCATGATCGGAAAAGCGGATATCAACAGTCTTACTCTGTCGCTGAACCGCCAACAGGAAGCGCAGCGGAACTATATTTCGGCTTTACAGAACTACTGGCTGAGCTATTATAAGATCCGAAAACTGACGTTGCACGATTTCGAAACGGGAGTTTCCCTTTCGAACGAGTTCGAATATAAATACGGATTGTAACAAAAAATGAATAATGAGTGCATCTCCTAAAATATCCTCTTTCACCATCATCGTCACCTTCCTTTGCGTGGCACTGGCAGGGATTGCCTTTATACCGCTGCTGCCGATCAAGCTGTCGCCGTCACGCACGCTGCCACAGTTGACTATCAGCTATAACATGCCGGGCAATTCGGCACGCGTGATAGAGATGGAAGTGACCTCGCGGCTCGAAGCGATGTTGGCACGCATCAAGGGGATCAAGGAGATCAATTCCACTTCCGGCAACGGATGGGGATATGTCACGCTCGAGCTGGACAAGCATACCAATATCGATGCCGCCCGTTTCGAAGCGTCTACCATCATCCGACAGACATGGCCCAGCCTACCGGACGGACTGAGCTATCCAGTCCTGGAAATGAGCCGGCCGGACGACAAGGAAGTACGGCCTTTCATGAGCTACACACTGAATGCGGCAGCCACACCCATATTCATACAACGCTTTGCCGAAGACCAGATAAAACCTCGCCTAAGCGGGATTCCCGGCATCTACCGCATCGATGTCAGCGGTGCCACCCCGATGGAATGGCGACTGGAATATGATAGCCGTCAGCTGGCAACGTTAGGTATCAGCATCCCGGATATACAGAAAGCGATCAGCCAGTATTATCAAAAAGAATTCTTAGGAACCGGAAACGTGGAAACCCAGTTGGCGACTTCGTGCAAAGAAGGACAAAGTAGCCAGTGGATACGTCTCGCTTTGGTTCCTGAAAACGAAACAGACGGATTCAACCCATCGCTTATAACCGTCCTGAACAAAGACGGCAAGCTGATCCGCCTGGACCAACTGCTAAAAGTCACCCGTCAGGAAGAGGCTCCACAGAGTTATTACCGTATCAACGGCTTGAATTCCATCTATCTGTCCATCCGCGCCGAGGAGACGGCGAACCAGCTGGAACTTGCCAAACGGGTAAGAGCCGAAATGGAATATATCCGTACCTTGCTTCCACCCGGTTATGAAATACATACCAGCTATGACGCGACCGAATTCATTCAGGACGAACTGAACAAGATTTATGTCCGTACGGGGCTCACCGTCCTGATCCTACTGATGTTTGTCTTGCTGATCACACGCGAGATAAAATATCTGTTACTGATCATCATCAGCCTTTCGATCAACCTCAGTATTGCTGTCATCCTTTATTATCTGTCAGGACTGGAAATGCAGCTTTATTCGTTGGCAGGCGTCACAATCTCACTCAGCCTGGTGATCGACAACACGATCGTCATGACGGAACATATCCGGAACCGACATAACCGAAAGGCAATCCTATCCATATTGGCAGCCACTTTGACAACGATAGGTGCACTGGTCATTATCTTTTTCTTAGATGAAAAGATACGCCTCAATCTGCAGGATTTTGCGGCTGTCGTCATCATCAATTTAGGAGTCTCCCTATTGATCGCGCTTTTCCTGGTTCCCGCCCTGATCGATAAGATGAACCTGGAATGGAAAAAAAGCGGAAAAAAGAACATATCCAGAGAAGAGACCAGGTATACATGGAAAAGCCGGATCAGAAAAAGAACGAACCGCTTTCTCAAACGTTTCCCTGTCTACTACAACCGGTACTATCAATGTCAGATCGATTTCCTTTGCGGATGGAAGAAATTGGCATGTTTCATTTTACTGTTAGCATTCGGCATCCCGGTTTTCCTGTTACCGGAAAAAATCGAATACGACACGAAAGACAAAAAGAAGGTCTACACGGCAACAGACACCCTACTAATCGATACATATAATAAATTCGCCTCCAACGAGACGTACAAGGAGAAGATCAAACCCATCGTCGATAAGGCGTTGGGCGGGACCCTACGCCTGTTCGTACAAAAAGTTTATGAAGGAAGTTACTTCACCCGCAACGAAGAAACGGTCCTGTCTGTCAGCGCATCGCTCCCGAACGGGACGACCTTGCCACAAATGAATACCTTGATGAGCCGGATGGAAGCCTATCTCAGCACCTTCAAAGAAATACGACAGTTCCAAACAAACGTCTACAGCGCACGCCAGGCCGGTATCCGCATCTATTTTACGAAAGAGAGTGAACGGAGTGGTTTCCCGTACACATTGAAAAGCAAAATCATCAGCAAAGCTCTTGAATTGGGGGGGGGAAGCTGGCAAGTCTACGGTTTGCAGGACCAGGGATTCAGCAACGATGTACGCGAAGGAGCCGGTTCTTTCCGTATCGTGATGTATGGTTACAACTACGACGAGCTGTACGAATGGGCCGAACAGCTGAAAGCCAAGTTGCTCACCCACCGCCGCATCAAGGAAGTGCTGATCAATTCAGAATTCTCGTGGTGGAAAGACGATTACCAGGAGTTCTACTTCAACCTCAACAAAGCCCGGCTGACCCAGGAGGACATACAGCCGATCGACCTGTTCGCCTCCATCAATCCCGTTTTCGGAAAGGACATTTATACCGGGACGATCGTCGTCAACGAAGAGACAGAGAAACTGAAACTCTCCTCCCGCCAGTCACAGGAATACGATGTGTGGAGCATGCAGTATGTTCCACAAACTATTGACGGCAAGCCCTACAAGTTAGCAGAACTTGCAAGTGTCGAAAAAGGACAGATGCCGCAGAAGGTTTGCAAAGTAAACCAACAATACCGCCTCTGTCTGCAATACGAATATATCGGGGCTTCCAATCAAGGAAATAAGATACAGGAACGCGACCTGAAGGAAATCAATGCCATACTGCCGATGGGTTATACCGCCAAGTCGGAAAGCGCTTACTGGTATTGGGACAAAAAGGACAATAAACAATATCTTCTGTTATTGCTGATCATCGTCATTATCTTCTTTACCACCAGTATCCTGTTCAATTCGCTGAAACAGCCCTTGGCCGTTATCTTTGTAATACCGATCTCTTACATTGGCGTATTCCTCACGTTCTATTGGTTCAAATTGAATTTCGACCAAGGAGGATTTGCCTCCTTCGTCCTGTTGTGCGGCATAACCGTTAACGCAAGCATCTACATTTTGAATGAATACAACCAAATCCGGCAACGCAAACCGTTGATGTCGCCCTACAAGGCATATCTGAAAGCCTGGAATGCTAAGATCACGCCCATTTTCCTCACAGTCGTTTCGACCATCTTAGGCTTCATCCCATTCATGTTAGGTCCGGATAAGGAAGCGTTTTGGTTCCCGCTGGCCGCCGGCACCATCGGCGGGCTTGCCATGTCTATCTTAGGAATCTTCCTCTATTTACCTCTTTTCACATTAAAAAAACAACCCTAACCTTAACTTTCCCCTTTCAAATAAGGATTACCGTTTATCATCAAAATATTTTGTATGCCAGCCGTTTGCATATTGTCAACAAAATGTCAACTCTAACATTCACCCTCCAATAAAGCAAAATATACTTTTACGACCTCTTTAGACCTGTTCAAATCTTTCCTCTCAAAAGGAAAACACACTGGCTTCTCTTTCTGTTTAAATAGGGTATACTTGCATCGGTCCATTTCTTTGCCATCCATTTGGCAATGCCTGACAGATAAGTTGTGAGAAGGTCTCTGCCTCTCAACCCACAGAAAGCAGAGTTTTTTCACATTTTAATAAATATAATTATGAATAATTTTTTTAGTTATCTAAGATTACTTTTACTCGCAACGAGTGGAATGTTACTATTGTGTATAATCTTCGCCATGAATCCGGAATTAGCAGACGGCACGCTGTCCGGAAAAATTTGCTGGTTTCATTTCACATCTCTATTGTTAGCCGGTGGGGTTCTACTTATGGAATTCACAACAAAGAAAAGCCGTTTTATCTTTTCATTACCGGATGCCTTATTATTACTTCTGTTCGGTATCGTATTGGTTTCTTACGACAAAGACGAGAATCTTCAGCCGGAACGTTTCCTTTTCATCGCTCAGCTGGTTGCTCTCTGGTTTATGCTCAGAGGTGCTTTACAGGCGCATCAGGAATTACGACCGTTTTTCATTACGATCATCATATTTACCGGAATCGTTCCGGCCATCTGGGGGATCAGCCATACCATCAATCCTGCTCCCATCACCCATCCTGTCTTCAGGCTGCTTGAAACATCGCTGAAACCAGAGCCTTTCTATGGCTATATCGCAGTCATTTTTCCAGTCTGTCTGAACACATTACTCCGTTTTAAGAATTGCGACAAGATCGCTTTGTGGAAATCCCGTACTTTCCTGTTCTATTTCTCCATTCTCGGATCTACTTTGATTATCACCACCTTAATATTCAAAACAGACCAACCCGTATGGCTTGCAGCCCTCCTTTCCGGAATCTGGGTTTGCTGGATGAGGCTGATCGGATGGAAACAGACGAAAGAAGCCATACAGAAACACATCCAGCTGTTTGCCATCTCTTCGATTATCCTGTTTGTTGCGATCACGGCAGTCATTTTGGTCGGGAATATCCAAAAAGCCCAGGCCGGAGATCGCCGGCTTTTGATCTGGAATATCACGACCCAGGCTATCATGGAACATCCGGTAACCGGCATAGGTATAGGCGGCTTTCCAGCCACATACGCAAAGGAACAATCTGCCTATTTCGAAACCGATACCGCTTCTTCCAAAGAAAAACAAACCGCAACCTGTCCCCAGTATGCATACAACGAATATCTGCAAATAGGACTTGAGTTAGGTATTACGGGGTTGCTGTTCTTTATCTTCTGGCTCGCATTTTCCCTTTATTATGGGATCAGACACAGACAGATAGGAGCATCCGGCGGAATTCTGGCACTCGGAATCTTCGCCCTTTATTCCTATCCGCTTCAACTCCCGACCTACTGGGTTCTGCTCTTATTCCTGACCACTATATGTGTGACCAATCCGAAGCATAACAAGCAGCGAGCACAGAGGAGTATCCCGTATATCAGTGCCATCGCCGCCATTCTTACCTGCATTCTTTTCTACGGACAGAAAGATACCTACTATACCTATAGGGAATGGAAGACGCTTCAGGAATTATATCATAATCAGGAGTACGAACAAGCAGCCAGCCGGTATGCCGGTCTGTTTGTCCAGTTATACCACCGGACAGATTTTCTATATGAGGGAGCAGAATGTTTCTATAAGATCGGACAGCACGATATTGCCATCAAATGGTTGGACAGGGCATTAAAACTAAGTGCAGCCCCCGAACTATACTATGCAATTGCAAAAAACGAAAAGGCGATCAAGCAATACCAGAAAGCGGAAAGTTACCTGCTGGAAATCAGCCGGATTTTACCGGAACAGGGATATACCTACTTCCTACTCGCCAAATTGTATACAAACCCCTCTTTTTTACATCCGGACAAATTCCATAAAGCAGCCAAGAGGTTTCTCGCCTTCCAGCCCAGTACACAAAACAACATAACGAAGGAAATGAAAGAGGAAATACTGCAAATCATCAGGAACTGGAATTTCGGCAAATAACAAATAGAAATTGAAGCATACCGATATGCCCATTCAACGGTATTGTCGTACCCCGGCATATCGGTACATTCATGTATTATTCCACAACCGGAACCAGCCGCACTTTCAATGTTTCCTTCCGACCGGCTTTCACATCAACATCAAAAACAATCCGGACAGAACCGGGATTCGGAGCATCGTAGCTATGCGACGGAACATTATCGACCACAGAGAAGGCGGCAGCCGAAGGACTGTCGATAATCACATGTAATTTCTTACCTTCTTTCGTCAATTCTATCGTGTGGGAATCGAGCAGCTTAGGAGTGGCGGAGGTGACCATCGTCCACCGGACAGAAGCTGGTTGGCCGGCAGCCTGCACCTGATCCGTTACCTGCAAATACCGTTCCTTCACAAGCACAACCTCGCGTGTCGCTTTCTTCAGATTACTACCGAACAAAGAAGTCATATCCAAGCTGGCTCCCAACCGTGCATCTTTCGTATAAGTAGCGAGAATCGGAACCGTTCCTTTTACCTGGTGCTTTTCTCCGTTTACCGTCAACGTATTATGCACAAAGTTATTATAGCGGAAGACATCCCAACGTTGCCCGTCCTGATCACCGTTCCACAGTCGTACGCCTTCCTTTTCCAGAGAATAATACTCCTGCATACCCAAATCCTGTGCCCAACGTACTCCCTGAGCTTCGAACACAAATGATCCGGCATCCATATGAGCATGGTTGGCCGAAGCCGTTCCTCCTTTTATCCCGACATAAAAACCTTCTCCCTTATCCCATCCGGTACGGATCAGAGCTACAGGCACTTTTCCATGTCCGGTCCAGATTTTCGAGACAGGAGGCGTCACTTCCTTCATATCGAAGCGGGAACCATAGATCAAGATAATCGGCAGGAAACGCTCTTCTTCCGCAGTAAAATGCGTATCCTCGCGTGTCAGGAATATTTTTTCGTTCCAGAGCAAGGAAGGATCGCCTAATTTGGATGCATACCAGAACATGGCCGGAAAAGATTGAGTCGTTTCGCGTGCATCACTGAAATTGAAGGCAAGACCGGTCGTTCCCGCCATATACTGCATGAACCGGGCCGAAGACATAAAGCCCTCCACCGCACTCAGTCCTCCATCCGAACCGAGAGCCGATTCCAAAGCGGCGATTAGCATCACATTGAAACTCGTCCCATATCCCCAATAATTATACCCTTCCGGATAGTTGCCGTCAGGCGCGTACACTTTCATCGACAGAGGAACAGACGACATAGCCCGTTCAATAACGGCAGCCGCTTCTTTGCTATCCGAATCCAAAAGGGCAAGGGCTCCATATACCAGCCCGGTATTGCAAACCTGGTTCCAGTTGTTTTCTGCTTTCAGGAACCAGTTATATTGTTTGTCGTTCGACGGAGCAAAACCTTTCTGAAGAATCGATTCACGTACCACTCTCCTTGTCTCCGGAGACAGCTTATCGAACAGCCAGTCATAACCGATCGCAACCGCCATCGTCATCTCGCCGACATCCAAGAAATGAGACGGGTTCCAGTCGCCGAAAGAGCAGACGGACACCATCTCCTGCTCGGCACGCAAGCGGTATTTATCTTCGCCGGTCATCCGGTATACAAACGAAAGGTCAAAAATACGTTTCAAAGCCTCACGGGAAACGGCCAACAGACGACGTCCCTCTTTCTTATACGTTAACGTCGGACAGACCAACAGCCGGTCGGCTTCTCCGACAATCTGCTTATAGACGCGCTGCATTTCGAGGTTATCTTTCAGGCTTTCTCGTATCTGCTGCTCCTCACCCTGCTTCATCAATAAGCGGGGATGGCCACTCACTCGGTTATAATCAAAAGTCTGGGCAACAAGACGGGTGCCGGCACATAAAAGGAGACAAATAAAAATGAGATAAAGTGTCTTATTCATAATATCAGAATTATTTGAATGATTGATGGGGATAAAGATAGGAAAATAAAATTATCTTCCGGACATTTCGGTCAACTTGAAAAGTATTTTTCAGAAAGAGGGCACCAACATCTCTTGCATGTTTGAAATATAAGCCTTATCTTTGCCGAAATTTTGAAGATAGAGTTTCATGACACAGAAAGCACATAAGGATAATCCAGCGTACTTTTCCGGTTATATGTCGGACAATGAAGCTCATTTTTTTATTTTAAAGGATTATCATTTGGTTATATAGGATGCGTTAGTTATTTTTACTAACGCATTTTTTTTGCACCTTGTGATCTCGTAAGGCAATTATAACATTCTATAAAATCAATAAATTAAACAACCCAAATTACTATGTCGAAAAGTGGTATCAAAAAGGTGATTGTTCTGGGCTCGGGTGCCCTGAAGATCGGACAAGCCGGAGAATTTGACTACTCTGGTTCACAAGCACTGAAGGCGCTGAAAGAAGAAGGAATCAGCACCGTATTGCTCAATCCGAACATTGCAACCATTCAAACATCAGAAGGGGTAGCCGACAAGGTGTATTTCCTGCCGATCACTCCTTACTTTGTTGAAGAAGTGATCAAAAAAGAACAACCGGACGGTATCCTGCTGGCTTTTGGCGGACAGACTGCTTTGAACTGCGGAACCGAACTGTATACCAGCGGAACACTGGCCAAATATGGTGTAAAGGTACTGGGAACTTCGGTCGAAGCGATCATGTACACGGAAGACCGCGACCTGTTTGTAAAGAAACTTGACGAGATAGCAGTAAAAACTCCGGTTAGCCACGCTGTCGGAAACCTGGAAGATGCCGTGAAGGCAGCCTACAAGATCGGCTTCCCGGTCATGATCCGTTCCGCATACGCATTGGGCGGTATGGGCAGTGGTATCTGCAAAGACGAGGCAGAACTGCGTACGCTGGCAGAAAGCGCTTTCGCCTATTCTCCCCAGGTGTTGGTGGAAGAATCGTTGAAAGGCTGGAAGGAAATTGAATTTGAAGTAATCCGCGATAAGAACGACCACTGCTTTACGGTTGTAAGCATGGAAAATGTAGACCCGTTAGGCGTACATACGGGCGAAAGTATCGTTGTCGCTCCTACCTGTTCACTGACAGACAAAGAACTGGACCTATTGAAAGAACTTTCGATCAAGACGATCCGCCATTTAGGTATCGTCGGCGAATGTAACATCCAGTACGCATTCAACTCCGATACTTGCGATTACCGTGTGATCGAAGTAAACGCCCGCCTAAGCCGTTCTTCCGCACTTGCATCCAAAGCGAGCGGTTATCCGCTGGCATTCGTGGCTGCCAAGCTGGCATTAGGTTACAGCCTTGACGAAATCGGTGAGATGGGAACTCCCAACTCCGCTTACAAAGCACCAGAAGTAGATTACATGATTGTAAAGATCCCGCGTTGGGACCTGACTAAGTTTGTCGGTGTAAGCCGCCAGATCGGTTCGAGCATGAAATCTGTCGGCGAGATTATGTCGATCGGCAAGAGCTTCGAGGAAATCATGCAGAAAGGTCTGCGTATGATCGGACAGGGCATGCACGGTTTCGTCGGCAACAACGACGTGGAATTCGATAACCTGGACGACGCGCTGGCCAACCCGACCGACCTCCGTATCTTCGCCGTGGCCAAAGCGCTTGAAAAAGGCTACACGGTAGACCGCATCCACGAACTGTCCAAGATCACTCCGTGGTTCCTGGAAAAACTGAAAAACATCGTAGACTATACGAAAGTATTGTCTGCTTACGATAAGATCGAAGACCTGCCTGAAGATGTGCTGAAGGAAGCAAAACGCCTGGGATTCTCCGACTTCCAGATTGCTCGTTATGTTGAAAACCCGGAAGGCAACATGGAAAAGGAAAATATCCGCGTGCGCAACCTGCGTAAGAAATTAGGTATCCTGCCGAGTGTAAAACGCATCAATACGATCGCATCGGAACATCCCGAACTGACGAACTACCTGTATATGACATACGACGGCAGCCAGCACGATATCTCTTACTATCCGAACGACAAGAGCGTCGTGATTCTGGGATCGGGCGCTTACCGCATCGGTTCTTCCGTTGAGTTCGACTGGTGTTCGGTGAATGCCGCACAGACAGCCCGCAAGTTAGGCTATAAATCCATCATGATCAACTATAACCCGGAAACGGTTTCCACCGATTATGACATGTGCGACCGTCTGTACTTCGACGAGCTTTCGTTCGAACGCGTACTCGATGTCATGGACTTAGAACTGCCGAAGGGCGTAATCGTCTCCGTAGGTGGACAGATACCGAACAACCTGGCCATGAAACTGTACCGCCAGAACGTACCTGTATTGGGTACTTCACCACTGTCGATCGACCGTGCCGAAAACCGTCACAAATTCTCCGCAATGCTGGATACGTTAGGTATCGACCAGCCACGTTGGGCCGAGTTGACCAGCATGGAAGAGATCGACGCCTTTATCGCAAAGGTCGGTTTCCCAATCCTGATCCGTCCGTCTTACGTGCTTTCCGGCGCAGCCATGAACGTATGCCACAGTAAGGAGCAGATGATCGAATTCCTAAACTTGGCAGCCAAGGTTTCCAAAGAATATCCGGTAGTTGTTTCCGAATTCCTGCAAGGGGCGAAAGAGATAGAATTCGACGCGGTAGCCATGAATGGCGAAGTGGTCGAGTACGCAATCTCCGAACATATCGAGTTTGCCGGTGTCCATTCCGGTGACGCGACATTGGTATTCCCGGCACAGAAGATCTACTTCGAAACAGCCCGCCGTATCAAGAAGGTCAGCAAAATGATCGCCAAAGAGTTGAACATCAGCGGACCGTTCAACATCCAGTTCCTAGCCAAGAACAACGATGTGAAGGTTATCGAATGTAACCTGCGTGCATCCCGCAGTTTCCCGTTCGTATCAAAAGTCCTGAAACGCAACTTTATCGAAACGGCAACCCGCATCATGCTTGACGCTCCTTACACCAAACCGGACAAGAGTGCATTCGACATCGACTGGATCGGTGTGAAGGCTTCGCAGTTCTCATTCGCCCGTCTGCATAAGGCCGACCCTGTACTGGGCGTAGATATGAGCTCTACAGGTGAAGTAGGCTGCATCGGCGACGACTTCAACGAAGCATTGCTTTCTGCCATGATCGCTGTCGGAAATAGAATCCCGCAGAAGAACGTACTGGTTTCTTCCGGTGCCGCCAAGAGCAAGGCTGAACTGCTGGAACCGTGCCATATGCTGGCAGCCAAAGGTTACAACATCTACGGAACGGCTGGAACGGCTAAATTCTTGAATGAAAACGGCATCTCTGCGACAGCAGTTTGCTGGCCGGACGAACAGGGCGACCTGAACATCATGGATATGTTCAGCAAGCACGTGTTCGAACTGGTTGTCAACATTCCGAAAGACCACAGCAAGCGCGAGCTGACCAATGGCTATAAGATCCGTCGTGCAGCGATCGATCACAACATTCCATTGATCACCAACGCCCGCTTGGCAAGTGCTTTCATCAGCGCTTTCTGTAATATGGACGAAAAAGACATCCAGATTAAGAGCTGGCAGGAATACAAGTAAATAGGAATTTCATTATATTTGTAACCTCATTCAGGCACGGAAGTATTGGACTTCCGTGCCTATATTCATTTAGACTTATGTACAAACTGCTGACCATTCTCATTTCTTTTCTGTTCACGGCACATGCCATGCGCGCGTCAGTAGCCATTCCTTATGTATTTGTAAAAAACTATACGGTCGACGATTATAAAGCGAGCTGCCAGAACTGGGGCTTTTCGCTGACACCCGACGGTATGCTGTATGTCGCCAACAATTCCGGCCTGCTTGCTTTCGACGGCAATACCTGGAGACTCTATTCACTGCCGGGACAGGAAGAGGTGACCGGCATAACCAACTACAACGACACGATTTACACCCGCAACGAGACGATGCTGGGAAGCTGGACATACGACAAGGACGGAACCCTTCGATACCGCCCGCTAAACACGGTTCCGCCAGAAGTCCGCTTCACCCCACCAGCCGTTGAAACACCTTTTACTTTACCCAAAGAAATACAGGACGCACAACCGAGCGCCTTTGCGACCAACGGAACGCTCTTTTTCATCGGCACCCTGACACAAGGATTATATATCACGGATTCCGACGGTACGATCCTGCAACATCTGTCTCTGCAGAACCAGCTACAAGACAACATCGTCCGCTTTATCTGTGTACAAGACACACGACAAATCTGGGTGGCGCTCGACAACGGATTATCACAAATCTCTTTCGATCCCCCGATCACCTTATTAGGGAAAAGAAGCGCGATCGGCAAACTGGCGAATGCCGGATTGGATGGCGAAGAATTGTATATCCAGACCAACCTCGGTTATTTCAAACGCTCATTAGGAGCCACAAGTCCTTTCGTTCCCGTAAACGAAGCCGAAGCACAACCTTATCTCAAAACCGACAAAGCCCCCGCACCGGACGTCAAGCAATTATTCCGGAACACGGAAGCATTGGGAATATTCGCCCAAGCCGGACTCGTTTACCCGGCCGGTGACGACCTCTACTGGCTTTCCATCGGAAACGAAGCCGGATTGTTTCACGTGGCAGACGGCATCGGGACATTGAAATGCCGCCTGCTCTTCGACAATTACAATATGAACCTCGTAACGAGGGGCAAACGGATCATCCCTTTAAACGATTCGCTGGTCTTGGTCTCCGCCATGCAAGGGGCTTTATTGATCAACATCCGGGAACTGATCGGCAACAGTCTGGGCAGCACTCCCCTGAAGATTTCGGGACTTGAATATGTCGATGCTTCCGGCATCCATCGCCTGCCGATCAACACGCAGCACATTTCTCTCCCACACGACTTCCAGGAATTCAATGTCTGGGCAGGCACCACAATATTCACCTCCAACCACCAGATCAGTTACAAGATCGAAGGCGTATCTTCGGACTGGTCTGCCTGGCAACACGACGGGAAAATCACTTTCCTG
>OGYW01001914.1_pt1 | contig 16990 bp, 8 predicted proteins | sample 1576621 | NCBI WGS metagenome assembly OGYW01 (sample SAMEA3541528, study PRJEB24748) | human gut metagenome | biome: human gut; feature: human-associated habitat; material: faeces | place: China | collected 2012 | reverse complement strand
TCGAGGACGCCATCCAGGAGAACACCAAGCTCGTCTACTTCGAGACCTTCGGCAATCCGAACGCCGACCTGCCCGACTTCGAGGCCATCTCCACAATCGCCCACAAGCATCATCTGCCGGTGATCGTCGACAACACCTTCGCCACCCCGTACCTGTTCCGCCCGCTGGAGCACGGCGCCGACGTCGTGGTCGAGTCCGCGACCAAGTTCATCGGCGGCCACGGCACCACGCTGGGTGGTGTCGTCGTGGAAGGCGGCAACTTCAACTGGGCTGAGGTGCCGGGCAAGTTCCCGACCCTGACCGAGCCGGATCCCTCCTACCACGGTCTGAACTTCTACGAGGCCCTTGGTGGAGCCGCCTTCGTGACCCGCATCCGCGCCATCCTGCTGCGCGACACCGGTGCCACCCTGTCCCCGTTCGCCGCGTTCCTGCTGCTGCAGGGCACCGAGACCCTGTCGCTGCGCGTCGAGCGCCACGTGCAGAACGCGCTGAAGGTTGTCGAGTACCTGCAGACCGTGCCTGAGGTCGAGTCCGTCTCGCACCCGTCCATCGAGGGGCGCCGCGACCACGAGCTGTACAAGAAGTACTTCCCGAACGGCGCCGGCTCCATCTTCACCTTCGACATCAAGGGCGGCAAGGACGCGGCGCGTGTCTTCATCGACAACCTGCACCTGTTCTCTCTGCTGGCGAACGTGGCCGACGTGAAGTCGCTGGTCATCCACCCGGCCTCCACCACGCACTCCCAGGAGACGCTGGAGGAGCTGGAGGATCAGGGCATCCACCAGGGCACCATCCGCCTGTCCATCGGCACCGAGAACATCGAGGACATCCTCGACGACCTCAAGGGCGGCTTCGAGGCGCTGCGCGCCTCCGGACTGGCCAAGTGATGGTCTTGGCTAGATAGCCGCAAGGTTTTTCCGCGTCGCCGGTCGGGGAACCGTGACACGGAACGAGAAGGGGAACCCGTACAAACCCGCGCTGACGTCATGCAGCGCGGGTTTGTTGCATATAGCCCTTGCTGGCGGGCTGTAGTGAAGCGGGGGGGATGTCGCCGCACAACCACCCGCCGGCGCTTCGCGCCACCTCCCGCCAGCGGGAGGGCGTATGGTCCGATCCTGCTGTTCAGCTCCGTTCTGACCACATTTTGGCATTTTTGTCTTGAACAGTGATGCAAGCAGGGGGTTTCGTGCCACGAAACGGTAAAAAACGCTGTTTTCGGCATTTCGTGGCATTCCCTGTGCCACGAAATCGTTTTTAACCGGTTACATGCCGTTTCGGGGCGTGAGGGCAAATCTAAGAATCATTGGAAAATGGACGTTTCGCCATTCTCGTTCTCAACACTGTTCTCGCTCATCGTACAATTCTTCTTGCCAGGCACCCCCCCCTATCATCCCCCCGTCATCGCCACGGGCCCGTGCGTTCCCGGCCGAGAGAGGCCGCCGAGCGCAGTGAAACCGCGCACAATGTTCGAGCGCGTAATACTCAAGGATGATGGGCACGATGGCGATTCACCCCGCCGCACGATGCCGGTCCGAGCCCGCCATCCGTATGGTGAAAGTAACGTTCAGGGAAAATCCCTGTATTGATATGGAAGAGGACGTTATGGAACAGCAGATCATGCAGCCGCAGACCAATGCCGGTGCGGCGCAGGAACAGCGGCACCCCATCGCCATCGAGGCGATCGACCTGGTCAAGGACTACGGGCATGGCGAAAACGCGGTGCATGCGCTGCGCGGCGTCAATGTGCGGTTCGAGCAAGGGAGGTTCACCGCGATCATGGGCCCGTCCGGCTCCGGCAAGTCCACGCTCATGCACACGCTCGCCGGACTCGACTCGGCCACGAGCGGTCATATCGTGTTCGACGGCGCCGACATCACCACCATGAACGACAATCAGCTGACCATGCTGCGCCGCCACAAGATCGGCTTCATCTTCCAGAGCTTCAACCTGCTGCCGATGTTCACCGCCGAGCAGAACATCCTCATGCCGTTGACTCTGGCGGGTCAGAAGCCCGACCGTCAGTGGTTCGACATGCTGACGACGACGCTGGGACTCAAGGAACGTCTCACGCACCGGCCGAATGAACTGTCTGGCGGCCAGCAGCAACGCGTCGCCATCGCGCGTGCGCTCATCACCAAACCGTCGCTGGTGTTCGCCGACGAGCCCACCGGCAACCTCGATTCCGTCTCCAGCGCCGAAGTGCTGAGCTTCCTGAAGCGATCCGTCAAGGAACTTGGACAGACCGTCATCATGGTCACCCATGACGCCGTCGCCGCATCCTATGCCGATCGTGCGATCGTGTTCGCCGACGGCCAGATCGTCGCCGACGAGCATCGCCCGACCGCCGAGAGCATGAACCAACTGTTGATGAACGAGCGCGAGCGGGCCACCCAACTGGTCGGCGGGCCGTCCGCGGGCACCACCGTTCCAAGACCGCCGGTGGCGGCCCTCAAGGGGCACACCGAAAAGGCGTCTTTCGTTCCGGGTGCTCCAAGCGTTCCGGGTGCTCCAAGCGTTCCGGGCGCTCCGCAGCACGCCGCCGTCGCCCAGCACCGCCGCTGACCCGCCCATAGCATTAAGGACTTCTCATGTTCTCCATCACCGTCAAACTCATGAAAAAAAGCGCGAGGATGCTCATCCCCGCAGGCATAGCCATCCTTATCGGCACGGCGTTCATCGCCGCCACGTTCCTGTTCTCCAACTCCATGGACGACTCGCTGCGCAGGCAGAGGACCGCCCAGCTCGGCGAAGCGAACTACATCGCCACGATGAAAACAAACGGCAACGGCGCGGTCTCCGAAAACGGCTCGGCCGACAGAACCACCGTCGCCGATTTCAACCTCGACCGGATACGCGCCACGAAAGGCGTGAAGGGCGCCCGCGTCGACACGTCCGTCAGCGTTTCGATCTCCGCAGCGGGCAAGCGCTCGAACGGATTCGCCGTCGGCACGTCAACCGACCGCAAGCTGCTGCCGGTCCGCATCGTCTCCGGCGACCAGCCGGTCGACAACAACGAGGTGGCGTTGCCAAAATCCGTCGCCAAACAACTTGGAGTGGGTGTCGGCGACAAGGTGGACGTCGCTCCGATATCCAACGGCAGCGCTCTGAGCGGCACCGCGGTGCGTGACGTGCGCGTCGTTGGCCTGACCAGCGACCCGTTTGGTGTGTACTCGTTTTACGGTGGCGCTTCGGTGCTGTCGGAGAACGTCGTCGCCGCGGTATACGGCGTGGATGATTTCGACCATATGCAGGCGTACATGCTCCTGCTTGACATCGACGACGCCGACGCCGCGCAGCGGACCGTCGACGAGGTCTCCGGGCTCCTGCCGAAATCCTATGGCGTGGAATCGCGCCGATCGGTCGAGGCGGAGGCCGTCAGGGACCTCAGCTCGAACAACACCAGTTTCCCCACCATATTCCTGCTGAGCTTCGGTGTGCTCGCACTGTTCGTTGCCGCCCTGGTCATCGCCAACACGTTCCAGGTGCTGGTGGCGCAACGCAGGCGCACGCTGGCGTTGCTGCGCACAATCGGCGCGAAGAAGGGCCAGCTGTACACATCCGTACTGATGGAGGCCGGATTGCTTGGCCTGATTGCGTCGGTGCTGGGCGTCGGCTTCGGCGTCGGTCTGATCGCGCTGGTCACGAACACGGGCGTAATGGAAATGATGGGAATGCAGGCCAGGCTGATTCTCTCGTGGCAAGCGTTCGTGGTTCCGATCGCATTCGGCCTGATCATGACTGTACTCGCCTCGCTCGGCTCCGCACGGTCCGCCACCAGCGTGACGCCGCTTGAGGCCCTGCGCCCGATCGAGCTGACCGATACATCACGCGCCGGAAAGGTCCGCGCCGCGATTGGCGTTCTGACGATCATCGCCGGATTGGCACTGGCTGGCGTCGCCGTATGGCAGCTGTCCGGCATGCTGAACGGTCTGGACACCATGGCCAGCGACAATTACAGCAGTGTGCTGCTGATGTCCATCGGCGGGGCCGCGCTGGTGTTCCTCGGGCTCGTACTCACCGCCACGTTCTGGCTGCCGGTGCTGATGCGCGGCGTCGGCGCGCTCGTCTCGATGTGCGGTCCGAGCGCCAAAGTTGCCCACGCCAACATCCAGAAGAACCCGCGTCGCGTCGCCGCCACCGGCACCGCGCTGCTGATCGGCGTGACCCTGGTCGCCACCATCGCCACCGGTGCAGCCAGCGCCAAGCAGACCATGGGGGAGGCGCTCGCGTCCCGGTACAGTGTCGACATGATCGCCACCGGCGACGGCCTGAAGACCAGCGCAGTCAAGGAAGCGGCCCAGGTCAAGGGCGTCGCGGCCACCATGTACGCGCCCACGGCGACGGTGACCGCGGAAGGCGTGAACGGGGGAACGATGTCCCTGCTGCTCGTCGGCGTCAAGAACACCTCCGAACTCGCCGGCGTCATGCACGCCGACCTGAGCGGCGTCACCGTCGGCGACGACACCGTGCTGCTGCCGAAATACCGCGCCACCTCAGGCAAGGAGATCACATTCGGCTCCGATGCGAAGCTGCGGTTCACTGCCGCGGAGTCGAATGGCATTGCGGCAAGCACCGAACAAGACGGGTCCGCCAGCGCAAGCTCGACGAACGGAGGCGTTTCCTCATCAATGCGTCTCAAGCCGGTGCAATCCGATTACCGCCGCGTCTCGTCCAACTATGATGCCGTCGCCTTCATCAACACCAGCCATTTCAACAACGGCGACATCACCGCGACCAGCCACATGCTGCTCATGCGTGTGGATACCCAGTCGGCCGGCGTCTCCCTGAGTGACGTGTTCAACAAGATTCAGGACGTATTTTCGTATGACTCCACCGTATCCATCACCGGTCCCGTGGCACAACGCGCACAATGGGAGACCATCATCAACTCGATGCTGATGCTTCTGGTCGCGCTGATCGCCGTCGCGGTGCTCATCGCGCTGATCGGCGTGGCGAACACGCTGAGTCTGTCGGTGATTGAACGCACCCGCGAATCCGCGACATTGCGGGCCATCGGCATGACCCGCGGGCAGCTGCGGCGCTCACTGGCCGTCGAGGCGCTGCTGCTGTCGCTCGTCGCAGGTGTGGTCGGCGTGGTGCTCGGCACGCTGTTCGGATGGCTGGGGTCATACATGGTGTTCAGCCTGTACGGCAAGACGGTGTTCCCCTTCGAATGGGGCATGAACGGCATCGTGCTTGTGGTGGCCGCCATCGCAGCCCTGCTCGCCAGCGTGTTCCCGGCCCGTCGCGCAGTCAAGACGCCGCCTGTCGAGGCTCTGGCTGAAGCCTGAGCCTCTTAGGCGGCCTTCGCGGCAAGCCGCTCACTTCACCTACAGACAGTCCACCGGACTGTCTGTTTGACGGTTCAGCCTGTCGAGGCTCTGGCTGAAGCCTAGTTCGTCGAGCCGGTGGGTGGTCAACACAGCCGCCAGTACAATGAGGTCCCTTCTTTCACTCAAAAGAAGGGACCTCATCGCCTATACGGCGTTATACCGCACGACCCGTGACACGCGGCTCCCGACGCGCGATGTTATAACCTGAACACGCGAAAAATCGGTACGTTGCAAAATGAACTGTTCATTAATCGAAGGTGATTTTCATTATCTTTCAGCGGTCGGAACCTGACAGTTGGTCTACAACAGAATCGGTTCCATATCAACCAACACACAATGGAAGCTGAAAGAATGCACAAGACAATGCGTAAGTCCGCGGTCCTCAAGGGCGCCGTGGCAGGCATCGCATCCATCGCGATGCTGATGTCAGTGAGCGTCACCGCGAACGCCGCGGACACTCCCTCGTACGGCAGTGCGGTCAAGCCGAACATCACCTCGCTGCTCGGCGAGTATTACAACTGGTGGACCCCGAAGAAGGTCGTGAACAACACGCCGCAGGGCGATGCCTTCCGCGGCAAGGTCACCGATGCCGGCAAGAGCGTGCTCGGACAGAACGACAAGACCGTCGTGGCCATCAACAACAAGGCCGCCGCCGACACCACCAAGGTCGACGGCACCTACACGCAGGCCGAGCGCGCCGCTCTCGACGCGAGCGACGGCGACGCACTGCGCATCTACAAGGACGCGTTCGGGCCGATCATCGGCCAGTACGTGGCCGAGGGCGTCGCGCAGGGCGAGCTGCCCAAGACCTCCGACCTGGTGTTCAGCAAAAGCAGCAAGGACTCGTTCGCGGGCTTCGTCGGCACCGGCAGCGCCAAGAAGGACTTCAACTACCCGCGTCCGTACTTCAACAAGGAGAACGAAGGCGTCGACCGCACGATCGGCGGTGACACCGACCTCAACGGTCTGAGCTCGACGCTCGACATCAAGCGCATCCCGATGATCAATATCGACGGCCAGGAATACGGCGAGGATTACACCGACTATCAGGAGCCGTCGCAGTCCTTCCCGTCCGGCCACACCACCAAGACCTACAACCGCGGTCTGGGATTGGCCACGCTGCTGCCCGAGCTTGGACCGGAACTCGTGGCCCGCGCCGCCGAAGGCGGCAACAACCGCGTCGTGCTCGGCGTGCGCTACCCGATGGACGTGATCGGCGGACGCATCTCCGCCAGCGCATCCGTCACCGCTCTGTGGTCTGATGCCACGTTCCGCCAGAACGTGCTGCTGCCGGCCCATGACGAACTTGAGAACTACATCGCCGCACGCTGCAAGGCCGACGGCAACGGCGACACCGTCGCCGCGTGTGTGAGCAAGACCGGCGCCAACGACAAGAACGGATACAAGAACACCTTCACCGACGCGGTGTCCACCGAACCGGTGACCGACCGCGCGTCCGCCATCGACGCCTACACCGCACGCATGACCTACGGATTCTCGCAGACCTCGGCCGCCGGTCAGGCGCCCGTCGTGCCGCAAGGCGCGGAGAACCTGCTGCTCACCGCATTCCCCGACCTGACCGACGCCCAGCGTCGTCAGGTGCTCGAAGCCTCCGAAATTGACTCCGGCTACCCGCTGGACGCCAGCTCCAACGGATTCGAGCGCATCAACCTCGCCAAGGCTTTCAGCGCCAAGGTGACGCTGAGCGAAGACGGCAGCACCATCACCGCCATCTCCTTCGGCGCCAAGGCGCCGACCGTGGTGAAGACCGCATCCTCCAAGAACACGATCACCGGACTGCTGACCGACTTCAACAAGTACTACGTCGCAGGCAAGGGCGTGACCGATGAGGGCAAGTCGGTGCTCGCGCACGACGACCAGCTCACCGAAGACATCAACAACAAGGCGTACGGCACCGACGGCAACACCGCGCAGGACCAGCGCGCCCTGTCCGACGCCCAGATGAACTCCACCAACACGCTGTACGACGCGCTCGGTCCGGTGCTCGGCAAGTACTACAAGGACGCCGCCGACGCTGGTAAGTTGCCGAAGACCGCCCAGTTCCTGTCCGACATGAACAAGTCCGCTTCCACCGGCGTCGCCAAGGCCACATACCAGCACCCGCGCCCCTACGTGGACCGCGTGAACTTCAACGGCACGACGCTGAACATGAACGGTCTGAAGCAGACGCTGAACATCAAGAAGGTCCCCGGTTACGAGAACTTCGACTGGGGAGACGGCGAAGCGCCCGACAACGAGTATGACGGACTGTACAACTCCGGCTCGTTCCCGTCCGGCCACACCACCTTCGCGTTCACGCAGGGCGCCGGCCTGGCGTACCTGCTGCCCGAGCTCGGCCCGGAGATCATGACCCGCGTGTCCGAGGCCGGCAACAACCGCATCGTGCTCGGCGTGCACTACCCGCTCGACATCATGGGCGGCCACATCGCCGGCCAGTATGGCGTCGCCACCGCGGTGAGCGGCGAGAAGACCGCACAGGAAGGCGCGGCCGCCCGCGCCGAGCTCGTCGATTACCTGACCGCGCAGTGCAAGGCCGACAACCACGGCGATACGCTCGACGCCTGCATCACGAACACCGGCGCGAACGCCGCCAACGGCTACCGCAATGATTTCACCGACGAGGTTTCGACCAAGCCGGTTACCGACCGTGCCTCCGCACTGGCCGCGTACAAGGCCCGCATGACCTATGGCTTCCAGGCCACGGGCACGACCGGACAGGCGCCGGTGGTGCCTGACTCGGCCGTCCGCATGCTCGACAACGTCGCCGCGTTCAAGTCGTTGGATTCCGCGCAGAAGAAGGCCGTGCTCGCCGCGACCGAAGGTGACTCCGGCTATCCGTTGGACGCCTCGTCGCAGGGCTGGGCGCGAGTCAACCTCGCCGCGGCCTACAGCGCCAAGGTCACGCTGAGCGCCGACGGCAAGAACGTCGTCAAGGTCGAGCCCGGCCAGGCGCAGGCCTCGGTCGTGCGCGAGACGAGTGGCAGCAACGGCAACAACGGCGGCAACGGTAACGGCGGTAGCAATGCCGGCAACACCGGTGTCAACAATGCCTCTGGCCGCAACCCCTCCGGCACGCAGCCGCTGTCGAAGACCGGCGCGGACGTGTCCGGCATCGCCTCGGCGTTCATCCTGATCGCCGCCGCCGGCGTCACGATCACGATGATCCGCCGCAAGCACGCGATCTGACAACTAGCGCCCCCGCTGGCGGACTGAGCATCGCGCCCCCGCCCAGCGGGGGCGTTTTTTTTTATATTCGCCTTATACCAGGCCGTTGTCGTAGGCGAAGACGACGGCCTGGACGCGGTCGCGCGCATTGATTTTGGCAAGGATATGCGCCACGTGCGTTTTCGCGGTTGGCAGGCTGATGAACAGCTTGTCGGCGATTTCCTGATTCGACAATCCATGGGCGATCTCCACCAGCACCTCACGCTCCCGCTCGGTCAGCAGGTTCAGTTCCGGGTCAGTGTATGCCACCGGCCGGGCGCCGGGCATCGTGGACGAACCGTCCGCATAGCCGTCAGTCGCCGTCAACCCATGCTTGGTGTACCCGTCCTCCATCATCTTTTCGATGAGTCGCTTCGTCGCCGAAGGCGCGATAATCGCGTTGCCCTGATATACCGTGCGAATAGAACTCAGCAGCGTCTCCGGCTCGGTGTCCTTGAGCAGGAATCCGGATGCGCCGGCGTTGATAGCCGCCATCACGTACTCGTCCAGGTCGAACGTCGTCAGGATGATCACGCGGGTCTTGCGCGGTGCGTCTCCGGCGGCCGCTTCCAGCGCGCTGATGCGGCTGGTCGCTTCCAGTCCGTCCATGCCGGGCATGCGCACGTCCATCAGCACCACATCGGGGTGCAGCGATTCGGCCAACGACACCGCCTGGGCGCCATCGCCCGCCTGCCCGACCACCTGTATGTCCGGCTGGGATCCGATCACCATTGCGAATCCCGCTCGCACCAGTTCCTGATCGTCGGCGATGACCACCCGAATTCTTTGCAACTCACTCATGCCTTCCACTGTATCCAACATCGGCGAACAAGTCCCGTATCACGCCCCCTGATTTAACCCTGAATTCATGTCGGATGATCCCCGGCGGGCCGTGGAGCGCCGTCTCATTACGACGCGATGCCGTGCAGCTGGCTATCGTGCAGCTGCTTGTCGAGCGATGCCGCGGGCCTGAGCTGCATGCCGGGCTGCTCTTGCCGGTGAGCCTCATCGCTGAACCCGGTCTCGCGCAGCACGCCCAGCAGCTTGCGCATGTGGGCCAGCGCCGCACGGCCCTGTGATCCGATGGCCGCGAACGCCTCGGAGATGGCCCCGGACGACGGCTGTTCGCCGTGACGCTCGCAATCGTCAAGCATGCGCAGGCCGGCGACCGCCTGGTCGATCACGCTGGTCAGCGTCATCGTCACCTCGGACTGGATGCTCTCGCTGATGCGGTCACGTTCCATGTTCGCCGCCAGGATGCGCTGCTTGGCCTGCTCCGCGCGCAACGCCTCCTCGCGGGCTTGCAGCACCAGCGCGTTCGATCCGCTGGATCGGTCCCATCGTGCCATGGCCGTCGCGCTTATGCACAACGCCAGCGATATCACCATGAACATGATTGCCGATGCGAACGCGGCGGGCGTCGTCGCGAGGGAATATGCCGGGCGGGGATGAGTCAGCATGCTGAAGATGCTTCGATACCCGGTTTGAGCGGCGAAGATCTTGCAGCCGAACAGCACGGAATCCGATATTGCGGCGATCCCCGTCCATCGCCATGCCTTGTCACGGCCGTACAACACCGCGGAATACAGGGCCACAAGGGAAGCGAGGATATCGGCCAGGCTGACCGGCTCGAAGAACAGCAGCTGAAGCGCGGCGAGGATGGCCACCGCCAGCGCGCTGGATTCCGGGAACCTGCGGCGGAAGATCAACGGAATCAGGATGATGATCGTCAATGCGCGGTCGAAACGGTTGTCGAGCTGCAGTCCCTCGGCGTATATGACGGATGGATTGATGGAAAGCAGCATCCAGGCCACCAGTATGGTGAGCAGCAGGTCGGTCAGCAGATAATGCCGCTCGGTCCACTGCGACATGCGCTCGATCCAGTTGAGCCGCTGCTCCCCGGTAGCGGATGCCTGCTGGATCGGCTTCGAACGCAGGGCGGACAGAATCGTGCGCAGGCGTATGGTGATGGGCGCCGGCGGTGCTTGTGTCGGGACCGATGACATCTGCGACACCGGACGGGGCATCTTTGCGCCGGCCGGTTGCGTGACACCGGCCGGTTGGACGACACCGACTTGACTGGCGACGGCGGATTGCGGGGCGTTCGCGACATTACTGACGACCCCGGCATTCCCGGTATCCGTCGCCATTGAAACCGTTCCGGTCGTCGGGGCCGCCATCGGCATGATTGCCGCGCCCGAAGACACCGCAGCGGAAGACGCTACGTTCGGGCTTTCGGACGCCGGCGCAGCATCCTCGGACTGCGTTGAGACAGTGCTGTACGGCACGAAGCCGGACACCACGAAGCCGCCGCCAAGCTGCGGGCCACTGGTCACGCTGCCGCCGATCGCGCCGATTCGCTCGCGCATGCCGATCAGTCCGTAACCGGGCTTGTGGCCGTCCAACGACGATGACGCGCCGCGGCCATTGTCGGCAACGGTGACGTGCAGTCCGTCAGCCCCCCAGATCTCGCTGATCTGCACGGTGACGTTCGGGCCGCCGTATTTGCGCACGTTCGTCAGCGCCTCCTGCACCATGCGGTACATTGCGGTGCTCGCCTGTGCGCCGAGCGCGGCGACCCGCGGCTGGCCGGACACGGTCTTGCGAATCGTGCACCCCATGCCGGCCGCCGCCCTCGCCTGGTCGATCAGCGCGTCCACATCCGCGTAATCGGCATGGTCCGACCCTCCGAACACGCCCAGCAGACGTTTCATGTCGTGCAGCGCGCGCTCCGATTCATGACGGATCGTCTCCATGGTCTGCCGGGCCAGCGCCGGATTGTTGGCGCCCGCGTACCGGCCCCCGTCGGATTGGATGATGATGATCGACAGTGTGTGCGCCACCACGTCATGCATGTCACGCGCGATGCGGGCGCGTTCGGCGAGCGCCGCGATATGGCGTTCCTCATCCTCTTTTGCCTGCAAGGCGTCGTTGCGCTCATGCATCATGCTGACGGTGATGCGCCGGGCCCGCTGCCAGTACGCGACGATGATCGCCGCGAACAGATACACGGCGATGAAGATGAATATGGCCACTGCGCTTGTCGTCATGGTGGTGGCGCAATCACCGCTCAGACCATAGATGTATGTCCCCGAACATGTCTCCAGGGGGCTGAGTCCATCGAATGGCACGCCCTGATTGAGGATGGGGCCTGCCTCGGCGGACCAGATGATGACGGGCGACGCCAAGGCCCCGATGGCGACGGCGAGTACGATGAACGCCTTCGAATTGCGCGGATCCGCATATACGATGGCCGAATACAGCATCCATGGCGCCATCAGGTCGGCATATACCATCGACGGCCCGAACGCCAGTTGGACGACCACCAGACCGGCGAACAGCAGTGTAGCCATCTGCGGCTTCCACCGGCGCATCGCGACGGGAACCATCAGAACGAAGCTCCAGAAGGCCATTACCGTATGGTCGAAATAGGCGATGATGCCGGGATTGCTGTCATTGGTACCGGCCATGAGCGTGAAAAAGATGGAGATGATCACCGCATACAGGGCATCTGCGAGCAGCACATGCTTCCTGTTCCACGTGGTGATTCGTTCCATGATTCCCATACGGTTCAGCGTATCGCGTGCGGTGACCCGACCCACATCGGTCGGCCGGATGATTCATTGCGATGCGGCGTGTCGGGCGGGGTGCGTTTCGTTGGTGGGAATCCCCTCGGGTTTCCGCCGCCGGTCGGCTACAGTGGAACCGAGAATGGTACGGCATCGTGGGATGCCGGGGTGCATCAATGAAAGGGAATGTATGACGCTGCTTGCCGAATATTACGTGCCGGGGCTGCATATCGAGGATCGGTCGGCCAAGGTGCCGCTTGATTGGGTCGGTCATGAGCCGGGGCGCGGCTTTGACGGGGAATCGATCAGCCTGTTCTACCGCGTGGTGACCGCCCCCGAGCACGTGCATGACGATCTGCCTCTGCTGGTGTTCCTGCAGGGTGGTCCGGGAGGGGCCGGACCCAGGCTGCTGAACCCGTCGAGCGACGGATGGATTGCGGAGGCGGTCAAGCATTTCCGTGTGGTGCTGCCGGATCAGCGCGGCACGGGCCGCTCGTCGCGCGTCGACTCGCATGCCATGGCGAGGCTCGCCGCCGGGGGAGCGCGTGCGCAAGCGGATTACCTCAAGCGGTTCCTCGCGGATTCGATCGTGCGGGACTTCGAACATCTGCGCCGCACCGAGTTCGGCGGCTCTCCGTGGGTGACGCTTGGCCAGAGTTATGGCGGATTCCTGACGCTGACCTACCTGTCGCTGTTCCCCGAAGGAGTGGCCGCGAGCTTCACCTGCGGCGGCATCCCGCATGTCCCGGCGAACGCGACCGAGGTCTATGAGCACACGTTCCCGCGCATGGCCCGCAAGACCGCGCAGTTTTACGAGCGCTACGGCGTCGATGCCGATCGTGTCGCCGCCGTCGCGGATCAGCTGCCGACCGTGGCTGAGATCGTGGAAGCCGGCGGCATCGGTGGCGATTCCGGCTCGCTGCCCGAGGGAACCCCGCTGCTGCCGAACGGCGACCCGCTGACCGTGGAGCGCCTGCAATGCCTCGGCTCCGACTTCGGCATGAAGCCAAGCTTCGAGCGCGTGCACTGGATTTTCGACGATGCGTTCGTCGACGGCGATGGTTCGGTCTCAGCCGGGGCGGCGTTGTCCGACGAGTTCTTGGCGAAGGTCATGAACGCGACCTCCTCGCGTCCCCTGTACTGGCCGCTGCAGGAGTTCATCTACGCGAACGGTGAACTGGACGAGCCGATTCGCTGGGCGGCACAGCGCGTGCGCGACACCATGCCCCGGTTCTCGACCGGCGAACGCCCGCTGGCCTTCACCGGCGAGGCGATGTTCCCGTGGATGTTCGAGCAGGAGTCCGCGCTGCGGCCGTTCAAGCCGGCGATGGACCTGCTGATGGAGGATACGAGATTCGGTGTGATCTATGACGCCGATCAGCTGGCCCGCAACGAGGTTCCGCTGCAATCGGCCGTGTATTTCGACGACATGTACGTGGATTCCGGCATGCAGCTCGACACGCTGAGCCGTGTCGGCAACTCGCATTACTGGGTCACCAACGAGTTCGAGCATGACGGGCTGCACGGCGATCTCGTGTTCCGCCATCTCTACGACGAGGCCCTCAACCGCGGTGACCTGGAATCGCTGTTCTAGCGTGCGGTCGTACGCTTCGCGGCCGTGCGCGGCGGGGCATGACGAACTGCATCTGTTTCGTATGAACAACACAACAAGGAGCATCATGGCACAGAACATCACCATAGGATTCATCGGCTATGGCAACATGGCGCAGGCCATCGCGCAGGGTCTCGTCGACGCGGGCGTCGTCAAAGGCGGCGACATCGTCGCCTGCGCGGCGCATTACGACAAGCTGGAAGCCAGCACTGCGAAGCTCGGGGCGCGTCCACTGCACAACGCGCGTGAGGTCGCCGCCGCGGCCGACGTGGTGGTCATCGCCATCAAGCCGTATCAGATCGAATCCGTCATCAAGCCCATCGCAGACGAGTTCGCCAAGAACGGACGGTTCGTGGTGTCGATCGCCGCCGGCTGGGATCTGGCGAAGTACCAGAAGCTGTTCGGCGATCTGGCTCAGAGCATCCATATCCAGTGCACGATTCCGAACACGCCGATGGCCGTCGGCAAGGGCGTGCTCGTCACCGAGACCGACAACACGCTCACCGACATGCAGACGGAGGTCTTCGAATTGCTGTTCGGCCCGATTTCGCTGATCGAGCGCGTCGACACCGCACACATGACCATCGCCATGGTGGTGGCCGGCTGCGCACCCGCCTTCACCGACATGTACATTGAGGCGCTGGGTGACGCCGGCGTGCAGTACGGACTGCAGCGGGCCACCGCATACCGGCTCGCCGCGAAGATGGTCGAGGGCGTGGGAGCGCTGTACATGGCCACCGGGACCCATCCCGGAGCGATGAAGGATGCCGTCTGCTCGCCCGGCGGCACCACGATCCGCGGCGTCGCCAAGCTGGAGAAGGACGGCTTCCGCGGAGCCGTTATCGACGCCGTCGACGCCATCGTAGGCTGACCCCGCAAAAGGGTCCATCGGACGGTCGCCATCCGGTCGTCATCCGCGGTGTAGCTCCGGATATCATCCGGTGCCCTATCCCGCGAAAGTCCCATATCGCACGACGCAAATGGGACTTTCGCGGGATGGACGGAAAGCTGTCGTCGGATGGCGCAGGCCGTCTGTTGTTATTCGGCGCCGTGAACGACGCGGACGCCGTCGGCGGTGACGTATCCGTAGTTCATCGTCTCGCTGTTGTAGGCGATGACGCCGTCGCCGCTGGCCGGCATGACGATGACGCCGCCGTCGCCGCGCCGGGCCGCCACGTCATCCAGTGCGGCCTGAGCGGCCTCCTGCACTGACTGGCCGGCGAACCGCACACGATCCGCGATTTGATGCGCCGCGACAGACCTCACGAACGCCTCGCCGATACCCGTGCATGACACGGCGACGCTGTCGTCGGCCGCGTACGTGCCGCATCCGGGCAGCGGCGAATCCCCGACGCGCCCCGGCATCTGGTTCGTGATGCCGCCCGTGGACGTCCCCGCCGCCACATGTCCGGCGGCATCCCTCGCCACCGCGCCGATCGTGCCGTGCTTCTCCCAGGCGTCGCCCTCGGATTGGGCGCGTGCCAGCGAACGCCGGCGTTCCTCGGTCACGAAATACGACGGATCGCGCAATTCGATGCCCCACGAGCGAAGCAAGTCCTCGCCCGGCAGCGCGAACATCGTGTGCTTGGTGCGCTCCTTGACCGCCCGGGCCACATCGATCGGATGCCGGGCCGTGGTCAGCCCGGCGGCGGAGCCGACCTCGCCGTCGCCGGTCATCAGGCAGGCGTCCATCGACACCTTTCCCTCGCTGGTCAGCGCCGCGCCCCGACCGGCGTTGAACTCCGGCGCATCCTCCATCACATGAATCGCGGCGCATACCGCATCCTCGGCGGGCGCGCCCTGTTCGAGCAGCGCGTAGCCGGCGTCCAGCGCCCGACGCAGATCGCGCTCGGCCTGCGTAGTCCTCTGCGCGCTGCCATCCTTGCTCCGGTCGCCGGCTCCCGCGTGGATCGCCAGCAGAATGCCGTTGACAGGATTGCCGGACGCCGTTGATGCGCCGGATGCGGTGGTGATGATCATGTTCCCTCCCTTGCACGGTTTCGCCGTGACTGATGTTTTCCGCGTGTATTATGCCACCGTCTCCGGGACCGGTCCATTCGAGGCGATTCGGTTACGGCGCTGGATTGTGCCGGCGAATCCGACGAGATGACGGCTTTATGTCTCAATATGTGAGACCGGTGGTGGCCTCCGCGCCGCCCGGGCGCGCATTCGCCGGCCGTGCGGCATACGCGCATGATAGCGGCATATAGATTCCGGCGATAGCCCTGTTCGACGCAATCGCAAGAACCGCGTGAAAACGCGCATTACGCTGAACATTGTTCGCGAAAACGGCCGGCATCCCGCCGGAACGCAGCGGGCGCACAAGATCAATGTGCACGATCAGCAATCTTAGCATCCAAACACACGGCACAAACCAAACACGATACCAGGGGGAACGAAGAGACATGAAGATCAGGAGAATCGCTGCGGCGGTATTGGCGGTCACATCGCTTGTCGGCGGTCTGACGGCGTGCGGGAACAGCAGCTCGGCAGACTCCGGCACCACCGTCAAGGTCGGCGTGGTCGGCGATAGCAACGAGGTCTGGGATCAGGTCGTCATCCCGAACCTGAAGAAGGAGGGCATCAACGTCGAACTGGTGAAGTTCTCCGACTACATCCAGCCGAACGAGGCGCTCGCCAAGGGAGACATCGACCTCAACGCCTACCAGGGCTACATCCTCATGGACGACTTCAACAAGACGCACGACAACGCGCTCGCCGCAGTCGGCGAGACGGTGCTCAACCCGATCAGCCTGTACTCCGACAAGGCCAAGAAGGTCGAAGACATTCCGGAAGGCTCCGAAGTCACCATCGCCAACGACTCCGTCAACGCGGCCCGCGGCCTGCTGCTGCTCCAGTCCGCCGGCCTGATCAAGCTCGACTACAAGGAAGGTACGAACCCCACGCCGGACGACATCGTGTCCAACCCGAAGAACCTGAAGATCACCGAGCTGGAAGCCTCGCAGACCGCCCGTTCGCTGCCCGACGTCGGAGCCAGCGTCATCAACGTGTTCATGGCCCTCGACGCGGGACTCAACCCCAAGTCGGACGCCATCTACATCGAGCCGGTCAACGAGCAGTCCAAGCCGTACTACAACATCATCGTCTCCCGCGCCAAGGATAAGGACAACGCCACCTACAAGAAGATCGTGGACGCCTACCGCAGCGACGACGTCAAGAAACTGATCGACAAGCTGTGGTCTTCCCCAACAATCTGCTCCACTTCGAGGTGGGCCGCGAGAAGAGCATCG
>OGYW01001889.1_pt1 | contig 17128 bp, 18 predicted proteins | sample 1576621 | NCBI WGS metagenome assembly OGYW01 (sample SAMEA3541528, study PRJEB24748) | human gut metagenome | biome: human gut; feature: human-associated habitat; material: faeces | place: China | collected 2012 | reverse complement strand
TTGTGGATAATGAAATGCCTTATGGCAGAGTCCCGCAGGGACATCCGGTGATCGTGGATTATTTCTATCATGAGGAAATCCGAGGGACAGAGAATACCGGAAAAAGAAATCGCTAACTTCCGGTTTGTCAAGCTGAACACAAAAATCGAACACCGAAAAACTGACCGTTGACCCGCGCCGTGTGCGTACAGTCAGCGGTCTTTTTTATCCCCAAAATCAAAAAAGTCCATCGCAATGACAAAAGAGAAAGCCATTTTCTCCGTCCAGTGATATTGTGCATTGATTTGAGGGAGACTTTTTGAGAAAACAGGTCGATCGTTGCAGTTCAAAGGAAGTGAGCTGTTTGCCATACTTCAGAATTCTCTTTTCCGAGTCTCCTATCTGCCCTATTTGAAACTGCAACGACTGTTTGCTGTAATTCATCTCTCACCTCCGTGTAATAGGATATCTGAAAAGGTAGACCTTTTCGGCGCTACCAACAGGCGTACAATCGGGATATGATTTTGTATCCGAAAAAGTTATTTTGTCATTTTGGGATATGTCCGAAAAAGGCATTAGCTTTTGAAACGGAAAAGGAGATGAAAACAAGTTGAAAAAGACATACGGCTATGCCCGTGTATCTACGAGAGAACAACATTTGGATCGGCAACTCAAAGCCCTCATGGATGCCGGTGTAGAGGAGCGGGATATCATTACGGACAAGGTAAGCGGCAAGGATTTGGAGCGTGAGGGGTATCAGTCGCTGAAGAATCACTTTCTCCGCGACGGAGATACCCTGATTGTTAAATCGCTGGATCGACTCAGTCGGAGAAAGATTGACATCAAGAAAGAGTTGGAATACTTCCGGGAGCATCACATTCGGATCAAAATCCTTGACATCCCGACTACCATGGTGGAACTTCCTGATGAGCAGGACTGGATTTTTGAAATGATAAACAACATTCTGATTGAAGTGCTTGCGAGTATTGCTGAACAGGAGCGTATCACAACAAAGCGGCGACAGTCTGAAGGGATCGCCATTGCAAAAGAGGCGGGGAAGCATTTGGGGCGTCCAATGATAGACTTTCCGCCAAACTGGAATCAATTCTATTCAGACTGGAAGGCCGGTACGATTACGGCAGTTGCTGCAATGCGCCAGCTCGGCCTAAAGAGGAGCACATTTTACAGGTTAGTGAAGCAGCAGGAGGAAAAACATGAAACTGAAGAATAAATTGTTATTAGGCAGTCTCACAGCCGTTCTTCTCGCAGTCATGTCGTTTTCTGCATGGAAGATATGGGTGATTAGATCCGAGTATCACGCTGGTGAAGCTGCTTACGAGGATATCAGTCACATGATTTCGCTTCCACAGAAAACTGCCGAACCACAGCCACCTGTCATCAACAAGCCAGCCGGGGCAGAAACACTTCCTGATGAGGACGACACGATTTGGCCTGAGGTGGATTTTGCTGCACTGCGTGAGACCAACCCTGATATCGTTGCATGGATCTACATTGAAGGAACGAAGATCAACTATCCGATTGTACAGGGAGAGGATAACAGCTATTATTTGAAGCACCTGTTCAGCGGCGAGTGGAATGGATCCGGCTGTATATTCCTGGACTTCCGAAACGATGCAAGCTTTGCCGACCGGCACTCCATAATTTATGGACATCATATGAAGAACGGCACAATGTTTACAGACATTGATAAATATAAAAAGCAGGATTTCTTTGACGAGCATCCAGTCGCGCTGCTGATAACACCGGACAAAAACTATAAAGTGGAGTTCTTCGCGGGGTATGTTGCCGCGCCACGGGACGATGCGTGGGAAATTGGTTTTACGGAAGCGGAATTTGAAGTCTGGCTTCAGAATGCGGCTGACCGTTCCTGCTTCACCAGCGAGATTGCACCGATTGCCTCTGATCGTATTCTGACGCTCTCTACCTGTAGCTATGAGTTTGATGATGCCCGTTTTGTGCTGGTAGGAGCGTTTCGATAAAAAACGCTTGTGCCGAAGAAGACACCACTGTATGGCAGAGCAACATCTGAGAAAAAACATCGAAGCAATCAGCTCAAGCCGCAATAAACTCAAAAACCTCTTGAAAATGTGCCATCTTTTTCATATAATAAAACTGTCTCTTCTGTTGGGAGAGGAAGAAATGTGCGTTTTAAAAGCGTATCCACACAGCGTCTGACTTAAAATTGCCGTGTAGAAGCAGCCGCGGAAAACGCGGAGAAACAAGATCAAACGCGGAGGCGGTTCCAGATGGAGAGGCGCTTACGTATCTCAGCACATATTCCATTGCAACCCCCGTCAAGAATCTCCGCGGCGAAAGAGAAGAGTTGCGCAAAAGGGCTTTTTGACGAAAAGTATAACAATAATCCAAAGTATTCGTTGATAGAAGGGAGGCTGCTGCCATGTTTATCATTTATCTTATCCGGTTTAGCTTTGTGCGAATGCAATATTGGTGTAGCCTCCTCAGTAGGAGTTGTCAAAACCAAATTAGGATTAGCGGCGCATAAGCTAGACCGAGCGGTCTGCTTGTGCGATTTTCTTTTTTAGGGTATGAAGTGAATTTGGAAATTTAGATCTTTCGTCATAACGGAAAAACACGATCCTTTTTACGATGGTTCTTTGTTTACCAATTGAGATCAGGCAATGCGAAGGAGGCAGGAGATGTAGGCGGTATCATAACATGAGATGCCTATAGAAAAGACGGCGGTGTATTCAGGGTGCTTATCCTTGTCCATTTATTGTTTTCAGAAAACAATAACGACGGGCGCATAGGACGGCACTTTAGAGAATCTCCTCTGTATCAATAAAGAAGGCGGCAAGAGCCCTCCTGCTCCGTTCAAGCCTGTGTTTTCTCGCTCCTTTGAGATAATGAGAATGTGCGGCCATACAGGATAGAGCAAGGAGGGTTTTTAATGAAAATTGCCATCGGAATGATTGTGCGGAATCTTATATCTGTGCATCCTCTGACAGACTTTCTGGATAATGCTGAGAAGTATGACCACCCGATTGAACGCGTGATTGTCGTATACTCTCATGAGGCTGATCTGAAGGCGATTCAAGAATTGCAGCGCAGGGCGAAGGTTTCTCTGATCCGGCTTCAGAACTACGAAAGAGCGCATATGATTTTGAAGCAGCTTGGCGTCCGATTCTCATCCATTCAGCAACTTTTGTTCTGCCCGTTGATTGATACGCACGGACTGATTCCTTATGGCTTTAATCGGAACCATGTGTTGATGGAAGCGCTGTTCACAGGCGTGGACTACCTGATCTTTGTGGACTCGGATGTGCAGCCTAGCGTGTTGCATCGAACACCTGACGGAGAGGTTGGGTTTGAGGAGGTAGACTTTTTCGGAGCGCATCTATACGGGATGTCTCTGGGGGCGACCATCACCAGCAGTGATTACAGCGGATACAACATCCTGCCTCCGGCTTCCTTTGAGGGAATGGCAGACCTGCTATGGGGCCTCCACAAGGAGGATATGGCGGAGTTTTGGCAGAGCAGCGAGGTTCACGGCGGGCTTATTGTACAGGAAGCAGAGACACCTGAGCTGCAGCCCACCACAAAGGTTCTGGGTGGAAACATGGGCATCCGCATGAGCGCATTGACGACACTGCCGCCGTTTTTCTCGCCTTACTATTTTTACAATAAGACTCCGCTCCTCGCCAGAGGTGAGGATACGCTCATGGGACTGGCGGCATTCCGAAGCCAGATCAAATGTCTGGATATCCAAACGCCTATCTTCCATGATACTTATGGGGATTACCCCAAGATTCCGGATCTCAAAAATGACAGCAGTGTTCGGGACAGGCTCTACTATGCCTGTACGGGCTGGATCGGCCGCAATGTGTTTCTCCGCTGGAAGACGGGGCATGCGCCCACGGAGTTTTTCGAGAGAGGCCGGAGACTGTCGGATGGAGCGAAAGCACTGTACCGCTATACAAACGACAGGCGCTTCTTATATCTTCCGGATATCCAGTCCGCAGCGGAAGCGTGGCTGCCGGATATGGTGAAACAGCATCAAAAGACGAAGGAGGCATGGACCGAGTTAACAGAAAGGTGGTTTAGACGATGAAAGTATTGCTGATCAATCATTTCCCGCTGGAAGGATCGGGTAGCGGCACCTACACCAAAAATATTGCGCTGCATCTGCGCAAGCGTGGGCATGAGGTTGCGGTCATTTTTCCTGAAAACCAGCCGTTCCCTATGCTGCCCGGGATCCAAATGTACCCGGTGATGTTTTCAAAAGGTAAAGCGCAGAGAGATGAGCTCCCCTTTAATTTTCCTTGTTTCACCACACATCCCCAAAGCCGGACTACATTTGCGGACTTAGGTGTCGGTCAGCTTACACGGTATCTTACAGCATTCTCTGCTGCCTTGAGACAGGCATTGCAAGAGTTTCACCCAGATATCATTCATGCACAGCACGCATGGTGTCTCTCTTGGCTGGCTTCCCTGTGTAACCTTCCTCTGGTCATAACCATACATGGGACGGAGCTGATGGGCTGCAAAAAGTGGCCTGCCTTTCAGAGTTTTGCTGAGGAGGCTGTCGCGGGAAGCGCGAAAGTGCTTGCCATCTCCGCAGACAATCGGGATCTTGCACTTGAGCAGTTTCCTATGGCGGCGGATAAGCTTCTGCTGCTGCCCAACGGCTACAATGAGGATATTTTCTATCGGGAGGAAGTGGACAGGGAAACGCTTTTCGATTCACTCGGCCTTTCTTATCGCGGAGAGTATGTCATTCTATTTGTTGGGAAGCTTGCAGCATTTAAGGGTGTGGACACGTTGTTGCGCACGGCGCGCCGCTATGAGTGGCTGGCGGATCGGGAGTTCATCACACTGATTGCCGGCGACGGCGAGGAACGGGAGCGATTATCAGAGCTGCACAAGCAGCTTGGTCTGAGGAACACCTTCTTCCTTGGCAACCAGAAGCAGGACGAGCTGCGGCGGCTCTACAATGCGGCGGATGTTTTTGTAATGCCCTCCCGCCGTGAGCCGTTCGGACTCGTCGCCTTGGAAGCGATGGCCTGCGGACTGCCCGTTGTCGGTTCCAATGAAGGCGGTCTGCCGGAGTTTATCAACAGTCAAGTAGGAACATTGGTCTCTCCTGAGGATGAGGAAGCTTTCTGCGCTGCGATTTTGAATGAACTGACGAGACATCATACAGAGCCGGAGCGGCGTGACATCATCGCACACTATGCCAGCAGCAATTTTGCACAGGCACAGTTCGTGGCAAAGCTGGAGCAGGTCTACCAACGCGCTGTAAGAGATTTTTCGGGCTAAGGAGGGCGAGTCGTATGAGGAAAACCATGATAATCCCCACCTACTGGTGCCGCAAAACAGGCGACCCTTGGCAGGAGGGCGACGCCGTCTATGACCATCCTACTCCGGTGGATCAGGAGGGAACGCTGGAGCGCACCTTAGTCAGCATGAAGCAGTTCCATGAAAAAGACTTCAAGCTGGTGATTCTGATTTGTCCGACCACCCCGGAGGTAGAGACGGCGGCCTATGAGCAGGTGCTCCGTATCGTGGTCCGGGCGCAGCTGAATGCGGAGACATACCTGTTCACTGCGGGAGATTTGCGTGAGATAACTGAAATCTTGAGAAAAGCCGGACTGAACGATCGGGGAGTCCAGCTCCTGTCCATGTTCGGATACTCAAACGTGCGCAATATATGCCTATTGGCCGCCTCTACCCTGACGGCGGACGCTGCTTTGCTCATCGACGATGACGAGGTCTTCGAGCTGCCGGACTTTGTGCCGCGCTCACTGGAATTTCTGGGCAGAAGAGTTTACGGAGACATCGTGCACGGAGTTGCCGGCTACTATCTCAACAGCAAAGGGCAGTATTATGACGATGTAAGTCCGGAGCCGTGGATGACCTATTGGGACCGCTTCGGCTGCAAGGCGCGCGCCTTTGACCAGATCATCGGCAGCGGGCCGCGGCTCAAGCGCACACCTTTTGCCTTCGGCGGCGCCATGATTCTGCACAGAGAGCTTTTCGAGTGTGTCCCCTTTGATCCCCTTGTAACCCGGGGTGAGGATGTGGATTATCTTATAAACAGTCGGATCTTCGGCTTCAGCTTCTTTCTGGATAATACCTTGTCCATCAAGCATCTGCCGCAGCCCAAGTCCCACCCCCAGTGGAAGCGTCTGCGGGAGGATATTTACCGTTTTGTATATCAGCGCGCCAAAATGCAGTCTCAGGACAAACTGGGAATCTTGTCCATATCAGTCCGGAGGACTTTGACCCCTATCCCGGGGAATTTCTCAAGCCGGATCTGGACGAGAAGATCTATCGAAGCAGCATGATGCTCTCATCGCAATATCTTGCAAATAACAATCCTGATGCCGCTATGGAAGCCATGCGGAACATCTATATTGCCAAGCACAATGCCCCGCCCGCCTTTGACGCCTTCCGTGCCTATCTGGACACCCAAGCACAATGGGAAAAGCTCATCCGTCTTGTACGGCAGGAGCGATACGCCGTCCGCGCCGTGCTGGAGCGGCACAATATTTCCGCACCAGAGATTCATCTCGACAAGGAGCACCGCCGAAGGCTCACCCGGGAGGAGCTTCTGGCTGTATTGGCGAAGCTGCCGATATTTTCTGTTTTTACTGAGCAAGAGCATGCGGTTTTCTTTGATTACTGCCATGTAAAAACCTACTACGAGCATGAGACCGTATTCACCAGCGGCGACTACAATGAGGAGGTCTGTCTTGTTCTCAAGGGCAAGCTGCGGCTTGTTGCCAACCGGGAAGCAAACAGCCGCTCCGCGCCGCTGGAGATTGCGTATCTCACGCCGGGCAGCTTTCTGGGAGAAAATTGCCTTTCCCACAGTGTATTCCGCCTCAGCGGGACGGCGGCAGAGTTCACTGAGCTGCTGTGCATCTCCAGAGGGCGGTTGAAGGCTCTGCTGGAGGAGCATCCCGCCATCGGCGTCAAGCTGCTCCAGTGCTTCCTCGCCAGCCTGTCCGAGAAGATCATGCGCTCCAACGAGCTGCGGAGGGAGGCGGCAGCGTATGACCATAACGCAGTCAACGAAAAATAGAAAGGAAGGTGCACCATGATGAAACGAAAGGTTTCCGCGATATGGGTGGTCGTTCTTGCGCTGATTGCCATCGCCGCATGTGCGTTTGCGGCGGTGACATATTATCGCTGCGAGAAGCAGCCGGAGCCACAATTTCCGGAGAACGAGCTGCTTTGTGTTCTTGACGCGGGAAGCGATGCCGAGGGAGTCGGCTTTGAGGTCATGCGTATTGGCGGCGGGAGCGTGAATCTCCGGCTCGACCTGCGCTGGAAAAACGATTCCAGCAAGACGATTGCCTACGGGCAGGCGTTTGCGCTGTATCAAATGAAAGACGGTGTATGGCAAAAGGTCACGCCCGAACGGCAGGTTTATTATCCCGCCATCCAGTACAGCCTTCCCAGCGGCATGGACAATGAGCTCTCCTATGACCTGACGGCGCCGTATAGCCTGATAGCCGGGGAACGATACCGCTTGCAGACGGAGTTCCGGTACGAGGAGGGCACGGAGTATTCCGAGCCGATGGCAAACTGGGTAGAGTTTGAAGTAAAAATGCATCTGCCGTACAAGGAGACACAGCCCTCCGACCCAATCACCATACCGGAGCTTCTGGTGAATGCGATGTCCGGGTCAATGGGTGAAACAGATGAGATCACGGCTTCCCCCTGCGCCTTCTACTGGCAGTCCCCGGAACCAAACGAAGATGGAACCATGAGCTCCATCATTGGATGCGGGCCTGAGATCGGCGAAGAGTCCTCTCTGCCGGAGATCACGGCAGTCAGGGCAGGGCTGGTTTCCCACCGGAGGTCCAATGAAGTCTGGTTATATTTCGAGGTGCAGCCGGATACAGTGCGGATACAATGCGTCCCCCAAAACGGCGGCGAGGTTGAGACAATCACAGGCATTCTTCCGTATGACGGAGGATATGCGTTCGATCTGAAAAGCGGCAGCTTTGTTTACCGTGTGATTGCAGAATGGGACGATGGCAACCGTGTGGAATATGGCTTCATCGGGAAGTGGTTGTGATTCCGCGGCAATCAGAATAAAGGACTGACTATGATAAAGATGCTATTGGTAGAAGACGATAAAATTATCGTTGCGAGCTTGAGCGAATATCTGAACAGCGAAGGGTACCTTGTGCGAAGTGTATCCGGGCAGGCGGCGGCCATGAAGCTGCTTGCGGAGGAAAAGGCGGATCTTGTGCTGCTGGATGTGTCTCTGGCAGAGGGCAATGGCTTCGCGGCGTGCAGAGCGATCAAGGCCGAGTTTGATGTCCCCGTTATTTTCCTTACCGCGTCAGGCGACGAGTTCAGCACCGTTACGGGCTTCGATCTGGGCGCCGACGATTACATTCCAAAGCCGTTTCGCCCACGAGAGCTTATCTCCCGCATTCGAAATGTACTCCGACTCACCGGCAGCATGGGCAAAACGGTGAAGCTCGGTGATGTGGTGGTGGACACCGAAAAGGGCACGGCGGTGAAGAACAACAGGGATCTGTTCCTCTCAGCGCTGGAATACCGCCTTCTGCTGTTTTTCATCAACAATCGGGGAATCGTGCTTACCCGTGAGCGGCTTCTTGACGCCATCTGGGATGTTGCCGGCGAGTATGTCAATGACAATACGCTGACGGTGTACATCAAGCGGCTGCGGGAGAAGATTGAGGACGACCCTGCCGACCCGAAGATCATTCTGACGGTTCGCGGGACAGGATATAAGGTGGACGCATGATCAAACTGCTGAAAAACAAAGAGGTACGAAAGGCACTGCTGTGGCAGCTGCTGCTCTCCGCAGCCGCCTGCGCCGTCTGCTTTTTCTTCGACATTCGCGCCGGGCTGACAGCCGCAGGGCTTTCTCTGCTCCTTATGCTGGTCTTCTGCATCAGCACTTACAAGAGGTATCAGAGGATTTCTTCCCTTGCGGATGATATCAATCAGGTTCTGCACGGCGACAGTTCGATCGATTTTGACAGCTATTCGGAGGGCGAGCTGAGCATCCTCCACAGTGAGATCTATAAGATGACCATACGCCTGCGTGAGCAGCAGCAAACGCTGACAAGGGAAAAGGCATATCTTGCCGATTCCATCGCGGACATCTCTCACCAGATCCGCACGCCCCTGACCTCTATCAATCTGCTGATTGGACTGCTGTCGGAGCCGAAGCTGACCGACGCGCGCAGGCAGCAGCTTATCCATGAGCTCTACGAGCTGCTCTCCCGCATTGACTGGCTGATCACCACACTTCTGAAGATCTCACGGCTGGACGCCGGCACGGTAAGCTTCAACAAAGAAACGGTCAGCTTGGAATCGCTGATAAAGAAATCCTGTTCGCCCCTGCTCATTCCCATGGAACTGCGCGGGCAGGAGCTTATCATCCGCGCCGAGGGGGATTTTTACAGAGATCTCGCCTGGACAAGCGAGGCTGTCGGCAACATTGTGAAAAACTGCATGGAGCATACGCCGGACGGCGGCAGGATTGAGATCAACGCAGCCGAAAACGCCCTGTATTCCGAAATTATAATTAAGGACAACGGCACGGGCATTTCTTCGGAGGATCTGCCGCATATCTTTGAGCGCTTCTATAAGGGCAAGGATTCCGACGGCAAAAGCTTTGGGATCGGGCTTGCGCTGTCGCGCATGATCATAACCGGTCAGGGTGGAACCGTAAAGGCAGAGAACCGCAAGCCCGCAGGAGCCATGTTCACCATCCGATTTTATAAGGGAACCGTCTGACCGGCGGCTCCCTTTTTTATGAAGTGACGAATCCGTCACCTGGAAGTCACCGCCGTGTCACCTTGACAAAATAGAATGAGGGTGTAAAAAGCGAAAGGAGTATCCCGATATGGAGATTTTGAGAGTGGAAAACCTGACAAAGGTATATGGCAAGGGCGAGAACGAGGTGCGGGCGCTGGACGGCGTTTCCTTTTCGGTGGAGAAGGGAGCGTTTGTTGCCGTGATCGGCCCCTCCGGCTCGGGCAAATCCACACTGCTTCACATCCTCGGCGGCGTAGACCGGCCTACAGGCGGCAAGGTATTTATGGACGGCAAGGATGTGTACGCGCAGAACGAGGAACAGCTTGCCATCTTCCGCCGCCGTCAGGTGGGACTGATCTATCAGTTTTACAATCTTATCCCCGTGCTCAATGTCACGGAAAATATCACCCTCCCTGTCCTGATGGATGGGCAGAAGGTCAATCAAAATCGACTGGCTGAGCTGATGACCACTCTGAAGCTTACCGGCCGGGAGAACCACCTGCCGAATCAGCTCTCCGGCGGTCAGCAGCAGCGGGTGTCCATCGGTCGGGCTCTGATGAACGCGCCTGCGGTGGTGCTTGCCGATGAGCCCACCGGGAATCTTGACTCCAAAAGCAGCCGGGAGATCGTGGAGCTGCTGAAAGTTTCCAACGAAAAATACGGGCAGACCATCCTTGTCATCACCCACGACGAGAGCATCGCACTGCAGGCGGATCGCATCCTTTCCATTGAGGACGGGAAAATCACCAGAGACGAGGTGATCCGCAGATGAATGCTTTCAACAAGGTAACATTAGAGAGCCTGAAGAAAAACAGGACGAGGACCGTCGTCACGATCATCGGCATTATGCTCTCGGCGGCGATGATCTGCGCGTCCACGACCTTTGTCTCCAGTATGCAGAACTTCGTGCTGCGTTGCGAGATCTACAGCAGCGGAGACTGGCACGGAGCGGTCTATGACGCCGCGTACAAGGACTATGAAGACATCCGCGATTCCGGCAAGGTTTCCTCCGCCGCCTATGCGCAGGTTCTGGGTTACGCGAAGATCGACAGCGCCAACGAGCGCAAGCCCTATCTGTATGTGCTTGGCGGCGATGTGGCCTCCGGCTATTTTAAGACAATGCCGGTGCATCTCATTTTAGGTACGCTGCCGAAGGACTCCACGGAAATTATTCTGCCGGAGCACCTGACATCAAACGGCAAGGTGAATTATACGCTCGGCGACACCGTCACGCTTGAGGTGGGCGACAGGATGCTTGACGGCAAAAGACTGGGACAGGATACGCCCGTATACGCCTATGACAGCGAAACGCATACAGAGGTTATGAGCGGCGAAAGGCTCGAAAACACCGAACCGAGAACCTACACGGTGGTCGGTATCTATGAAAGACCTACCTTTGAGGACTACTCCGCACCCGGGTACACAGCGCTTACAGCAGCGGATACTAAATCCGCCGAACAGTCTCCGATTCATTGTTATTTCAAGCTGCACAAGCCCGCCGGGGTGTATGACTTCATGAAGGAAATGGGCTATACGCAAGAGTATGGCTATGCCTACAACACGAAGGTCCTGCTGTATTCCGGCGCAGCCCGCTTTGATTCCTTCCTTACCGCGTTTTACAGCCTTGCCGCCATCATCATCGCTCTGATCGTGTTCGGCTCTGTATCGCTCATCTATAACGCATTCTCCATCTCCGTCTCGGAGCGGACAAGGCAATTCGGCCTGCTGTCCTCGGTAGGCGCCACCAGAAAGCAGCTTCGAAGAATGGTGCTGTTTGAGGCGCTGTCCGTCAGTGCCGTCGGTATTCCGCTGGGCATTCTGGTGGGCATCGGAGGTATCGGCATAACGCTGCTTCTGATCGGAGACAAATTCTCCTCCATCGTCCGTGCGGACATTCCCATGCGGATCTGCGTTTCGTGGCAGGCTGTCGTCATTGCTGCGGTCATTGCACTGGTCACGGTTCTGATCTCGGCATGGATTCCCTCGAAAAGGGCCACAAGGGTATCTGCCGTGGAGGCGATCCGCCAAAGCATGGACATCAAGGTAAGCGGCAGGCCCGTCCGAACCTCAAAGCTCGCCTATAAGCTGTTCGGACTTCCCGGCGTCCTTGCCGGCAAGCACTATAAGCGCAACCGAAAAAAATACAGAACCACCGTCGTCAGCCTCTTTATGAGCATCGTCCTCTTTGTTTCTGCGGCGGCCTTCACCGACTACATGACGGAATCCGCCGAGGGAGGGCTGGCCTCCGATCAGTTCGACCTGATCTATGCGGCAGAGTCGGACGCTTCCGCCGCCATGACACCAGATGCGCTTCTGGAGCTGCTTTTCTCCGAGCAGAATGTCACCGGCGGTACCTATACCAAGAAGCAGTTTTTGCAGGGCGATATCTCCCGCGAATATGTCACGGCAATGTATGCCGACCGTTTTGCCGACTTCGGCATGGAGCGTGAGGACGCAGCACCGAAGGATCTTGGCATCTCCGGTTATCTGTACTTTGTTGCGGACACCGAGTTCAACAGGTTACTGGAAAAGTACAACCTGAAGGAAGCGGATTACTATGACCGGGACAAACCCCTGGGCATTGCTCTGGATCGCAACATTGAACTTGACCGCCGGCTTGAGAAGTATGTCACTCTGGACACGCTCAAGGGCGATGGGTGCATGATCGAGGGTCTTTACTATGTAGAGATCGACGGATATTACAGAAAAGACAGCCGGATCGATGAGAACGGCAATAAGGTCGTCCTCTATCAAAACAGAGACAACGAGAACGACATCATCGAGCTGCCCTATGAGGAATCCTTTGCAAAATACACGCTGCGGTCCGAAAAAACCATTGAGGAGGCTCCGTTCTTTGTCAGCCGCAGCACGTCGGTGGCCATCAATATGATCTATCCGTACAGCATGCTGGAGAGCGTGGTTCCCAAGGCGGCACTGAATCAATTCCGTAATACAGAGTATTTCCTCACCTCGAGCGATCACACCGCGAGCTTTGAAAATCTGGCGACCGTGCTGACGGAAAACGGTCTCAGCAGTCGGCAGCTTTTCGACTACGCCGCAAACGCCGAGACAAACCGGAATGTCATAACCATTATCCGGGTATTTGCCTACGGCTTTATCGTTCTGATCTCCCTGATTGCCGCGGCCAATGTGTTCAATACGATCTCCACGAATATCAGCCTGCGCCGCCGGGAGTTTGCCATGCTGAAATCGGTGGGCATGACGCAGAAGGGCTTTCGCAGGATGATGAATTACGAGTGCCTGCTGTACGGCTCCAAGGCACTGCTTCTCGGTTTGCCGGTGTCCTGCGGCATTACATATCTCATCTACCGCGCAGTCACAACGGCCTATGAAACCTCCTTCCATCTGCCGTGGGCAGCCATCGGCATCGCCGTACTGAGCGTGTTTCTGGTCGTATTCGCCACCATGATGTATTCAATGAGCAAGGTAAAAAAGGACAATCCCATCGACGCCTTGAAAAATGAGAATCTGTAAGGAGGAAAAGAAAATGCATAACCATGAAGCACCCGCACATAGGAAACTCATCTTGAGATCCCTGCTGATCTGCTGGCTGATCATTCTCGGCGGATACCTTTTGATCCGTATGGTCTTTCTTGTATTCGGGCTGCAGCTGCACCTGACCGCTCAGGGCATCTGCCTTGCGCTGCTGCCGTACTGCTTTGGGGCGCTGTATCTGTGGAAGTGTTGCAAGAAGCAAAAACCGTGGTTTTATTTACTCGGACTCCTGCTTCCTGCCGTTGCCGAGAAGCTGACATTGTATTTCCTCGGCGCGTACCTGTGCGGGATCAGTCCCTTCCGTGTCACAGCGGTCATGGAGGCGATCGGAAAGGCCGAACCGTATGCGGTGCTCTTTACACGGATGCCCATGCGGTACGCAGTCAACCTGCTGTTTTTTAACTGGACATACATTCTTTGCGGCATCGCCTTCTCTGCACTCTTCTTTTTGGGCTTGTCCCTCCTGCAAAAGCGGACGGAGGATGAATTATAAGCAAGATGTAGGGGCGGCAGAATGTTGTCCTGTGTCTGATTGCCTTTCCTGTAATCAATACTACTTGCAGGCTTAGCTGCGGCTTGATGATCGCCACTATTTGTAATAACTTCGTTTCCTCCTTCGTCTGGGACGTATGTTTCTCTAAAGTTCAATCTTTCAAAGGCGAGAACGGATGCAAGGTGCTTATTTCCGTAATCAGCATTGCTCTGCAGACCCTGAATATATTGCTTTAAGCATGAGATAGCCGCCCGACAGCGAAAACTGCCGAGCGGCAGTCTTGCAATATGGAAGGATACGTAGTCAACTCTAATTTTTTGAACCAACACTCCCGTTGTTTGTTGAATGGGATTTATAATTCCGGGCTTGCTTAGTGAAGGCATAATATGCCATACTGTGCTACATAAGAGAGGTGGAGCAAATGACCTTTGCAGATGCGATTCTGAAACTGCGCAGTGAACGGAGGCTGTCCCAAACTCAGCTTGCCAAAGAATTGGGTGTCAGCTATACCTCCGTAAACCGATGGGAAAACGGAAGGTCACTTCCGACAAAAATGATGCTTCTCGTGATCCGCAGATACTGCGAAGAGCATCATTTGGAATTCTCTTGTGAAGAGCTTGGCCGCCTGTCGTAAAAGAAATGATGCTCAAATACAGGCATAGTGCTGATGCGGAATGTCAAGTACGGTGAAAAGCCGAACATGTATCTGAACTGCCACAATGCTACCAACCAAATATCATAACGAAGGGCCTGATAAAACCAATGAACCAAAAAGAACTCAACGAGCTGCGGCGTCGCTGGAAGCCGGATAAAAATACCATCAGCCGTGTTTACGGATGTTTTGTTAATGGCAATAAGGAGATTATAACCGATTTGGACGAGTCGCTTGGCATGATGACGCAGGAGGAAGCTGAAAAATACCTCAGCCTGCTGAAAAAGGCACTGTCAGGAGCACTCGGGAAAAACCTGATCAATATTGTGTTTTCCAACCAACAGGTCATGACGGGGGAAGAACACAGAATGTTGATGGAGCTGCGCGCATCCGGTGCGAAGGATGCGCGGATGCGGCAGGCATTTTATCAGAAAGTCATTCAATCGTTGGACATGGGCGAGAGCAATTATCTGTTGCTGCTGGCAAGCGACAGCTATGATGTACCCCATCGAAATCGGGACGCCCTGCGAGCCGAGGGCTCGGATGAGGTCTTTTCCTATATTCTGTGTGCGGTCTGCCCGGTTAAAACGGGAAAAACGGAATTGGGCTACTTCTCCGGAGACAATGAGTTTCATTGTGCCGCCAGTCAAACTGTCGCTGCGCCGGAGCTGGGCTTCCTGTTCCCGGCCTTTGATAACCGCAGCGCCAACATCTACAATGCACTGTTTTATTCCCACAAAGAGGGGGAACTGCATCAGGAGTTTATCGACGCAGTATTCCATACCGATTTGCCCATGTCGGCCGCAGAACAGAGGGAGGCCTTTGAATCCGCTCTTTCCGAGTCGTTGGGCAGCGCCTGCAGCCTTGAGATCGTGCAGGCAATCCACGGTCAGCTTGCCGCAATGATTGAAGAGCATCGGGAGACGAAGGACCCGGAGCCGCTGACTGTCAGCCCCTGTGAAGTGAGCAAGATTATTTTGGATTGCGGTGCTTCGGAGGAACAGGCGGAAGCTTTTCAAGCTGCCTGTGGGGAACGGTTCGGCGTAGGCGCCGTTCTCAATCCGGCCAACCTGATTGATGCAAAGAAAGTGGAGCTGAAAACGGAGAAGGTATCACTCTCCATTGACCCTGAATACAGCCATCTTGTGGAAGCGAAGGTCATCGACGGTCGAAAGGTGTTAATCGTTCCGGTAGAAGATCATTTGGAATTCAACGGGGTTGCCGTCAATGTCAATAGGGACAAAGAATAACCGACACTGCGCGCTGCGAAGCTTTGCGGTATGCCGAAGAGGGTATTTTTACGGCTCGGCGATATAGATTGGCAAGAAAACAGAAAAAGATTACGCTAACGGCGGCGGCCAAAATGCTTGGCGTTTCGCAGCCGACATTGAGCGCGTGGGAGGGCGAAAGGAAGAATCCTTCTGTGGAATCCCTGATTCAGATGTCCGAGCTTTACGGCGTGAGCGTGGACTTTCTTCTGGGCCTTCCGGAAGCTCGATATCATCGGGCAGATATGCTTCAGCCGATTCCGCCGGAAGCTCTGCCGGTTTTTCATGATACACCCGTCTTCTCAAGCCGATATGGCTGGGCAATGGTGAATGCGATAGAAGGAGAGCTTCTTTTCGCAAGCGGGATGCGTCTGTCGCTGGCAGATGCAGCCGAAGTGTATGTTCTGCCTCCGGCCTTTGCAACACCCGGCGCGGCGGTAACTATGCCGTTAAAAAGGGACGAGTTTACCGGGTACGCCTGCGTATGGGTAGAGCCAATCTCCATGGACGCCGCCCTGCGAGATGAGCTTCGCGGCTGGCATCATGTTAAAAGACGCTTTGTGGAAAACGAGGTGGGACAGTGCTTCTACTTTGATTTTTACGGCGCAAAATGGCTTGCCTTTGCAAACGGACCGGGGAATATATGAATGAGGTCCATCTTGATGCGCGAAGTGAAATCAGAATAAGAACGTCCGCCCGTTTCTGCCCTTGAGGCGTGGAGCGGGCTTTCGTTCACTTTTCGGGTTGGTCTCGTTGCACTTTTGTGACACTTTCCATGCACTTTTGCGGGGGAAGTATTTGGTGCTCTCCTGTATACTACAATCGAGGTTGACGCCCAACCAAAACGATTAAAAAAGGAGAGTAAAATACCATGAAAAAGAAAACGATTTGGAGCTTTGCACTGGCACTGGCATTGATGGTAACGGCCATCGGAACGGCAACCTCCGCCTTTGCCGCCACATCCGCACCAATGGAGCCTGTTACTAAAATTGCCACCGAGAATGAGGACGCCATCTGGGAGCAGATCGAGGCGATTGAGGAAAAGAGTGATGCCATCTTCCAGAGAAATGGGGTTCTGTGGGAAAAGCTGGACGAAATCTGCAACGCCCTGCCCGACGACTATGACTTCACAAACTTTGACGAGGCGGCGTTTATCCGCGACACCAACGCCCTGACCGAAGCGGAGAAGGAGACCCTTCTGAATGACATCAAGGAACTGAACGAACTGGATGCCCAGATGGAGAAGTTGTATGGGCAGCTGCCCGAGTGCGACAATATGCCGCTTTACGAGAAGGCGCTGGAAAAGGCCGACCCCAAGGTACTGGATGAGATTGACACCCTGGAGCAGGAGTATGACCGCCTCTGCGAGAAGAACGCCGACCTGTGGGACAAGGTAGATGAAGCGTACTTCAATCTTCCGGATGACTA